>Ga0206677_10003140_pt1 | contig 14076 bp, 14 predicted proteins | sample M130m12015metaG_FD_155475 | JGI IMG/M metagenome (GOLD analysis project Ga0206677, IMG submission 155475) | Ammonia-oxidizing marine archaeal communities from Monterey Bay, California, United States - M1 30m 12015 | ecosystem: Environmental > Aquatic > Marine > Intertidal zone | place: USA... | reverse complement strand
AAGAATCCCTTAAAAGAATTAAAAATAAGAGTATATAGGAAAGCCCTGCAAAAACACCTCCCTCAGCAAAAACCCATAGAAAATCGTTATGCGGTCTTTGAGCAAAAGATTTTCCCCACGAATCAAAATATAGTCCGTATCTCCAAACTTCAATTTTCCAATTTCCCGGACCAACACCCCATATTGGATGCTCAGCCATTAATTGTAATGTGCTTTTATAGAGTTTATATCTTGACTTAACAGAAGCATCAGTTAATATTTCTCTAAACTCTGATTTGAATCTCTCCAGCCTGTTAGAGTATTGCAAAACAGAATAGCCAATTATTGCGGCAAATATGAGTGATGAGAATAAAAGAATAATATGTTTTAGTTGAACACTTCTTTTATTTATCAGTAAAAAAGCAGTAACAGAAATAAATATGGCTACAAAAACCGCTCGTGTTTGTGTTTGTAAAAAGGTTAATCCAATTAGTGCAACAGCTATAACAGCAAAATATTTCCATATCTTTTTTTCACTTAGAGTTATCCGATAAATCAGAAAGGGCAAAATTAAGAACTGAATGGAGGACAGTAAATTCTTATGTCCCATAGTAGCTGCCAATGCATCAAATGCATGGCTTCTTTCCCACTCACCTTTCAAACTCATGATTTCAGAGTAATTACTAATAAATTGGTAAAAATAAATAGCTGAAAGGAAAAGAGAGAATAATACAAACGAGTTCAAGAAATCTTTAAACCCATATTCTAAAACAATATAAACTACTAGAAAACAGAAAATAAATCCTAAATACATTTTAAGTAAAATATAAATCCCTTCTGGAGAAAATCCATTAATAACTAATGAAAATAAAAAGCATAATAATATTACTATCAAACAAATAAAAAATGGATGTTTTAGAACTTGAATAAATAATGGTGTTTTAGTAAATAGATTTATTAATAAAAACAATCCTATAATACTTCCAAAAAATAAGAACCTAACTGCTAGCGTTGGGTCAAAAGTTGAGAAAGAGACAATTAGGGGAACAATTGCTATAAATATTTGTAATAGTCTTTTCATTAATAATCTAAAATATTATATGTAAAATTAAAAAACATTAATATCATTTTCAATTGATTTTATAAATAATTCTGTATTTGACTTAAACCTTTTAAAAGTAACCTTTTCTATATTATTTATTAAATCCTCTAAATCTTTTAACTTTAAAACCATTTCAATTAACCCCTCTTGCTTTAGCTTGCTTACAACTTCAAGTTGATGATCATCAACATGCTCCCCAAACTCCTTTAGCCTTGGAAAGGCTATAACTTTTTTATTATTTTTTAAAGAAGTAGTAATTGCAGCACTACCTCCATGAGTAATAATTAAGTCTGCTTTGATTAATCTTTTCTTAAACGCTTTGCCTTCTAAAAACCTGACAAAATTATATGTATTAGGCTTGTATGTGCTATATCCAATTTGAGCAAATATCTCATGAGAAATTTTATTATTCCTTTTCAAAATATCTATCTCTTTTAAGAGACGATTAAATTGAAACTTCTGTGTTCCTGTTATAATAAAAATCAATATATACCTCCTTTAAAGATTGCTTTTGGAAAAACATTTAACATTTCTCTCCATTGAACATAGAATTTATCTGCAATACGATACATTAACTTACCAGTAAGTGAACCTGTTTCAACTTTAGCATATGATTCTATATAAATCAATTTAGCGTTAAATATCTTAGAAATAATACAAAACGGAATGGTAGACAAGGCACCAGTGCAAATAACAATATCTGGTTTTTCTTTAACAAATATCATTAACGATTTAAAAGCATTCAAAATAATTTTAATAATAACTAAGATCTCCCTTCTATTTATTTGTTGTAAATAATAATTATCACCTTTCATATCAATGCCATCAATTTTCTCTGTAATAATAAAAGACTCTGTTTTCATAATAGGCCTTAACATCTGTAATTGCTCAAAATGACCGCCAGATGAGGATATAAAACAAATTTTTTTCATGAAGAAAATAGTTGAAGTTAATTATCGAAACAAAGATATAAATTCACTTAATATATTTAAGTTTGCTACCTTATATCTTAATAATGATTAATCTATCAATAATAATACCTCACAGAAATTCTTTTAATGACCTACTAAGGCTGTTAAATACAATTCCTGAGACAGATACTATAGAGGTAATAGTTGTTGATGATAAAAGCATCTCAACAACAGTTAAGAAATTGCGGAACTATAGATTTAGAAATAATATTACAGTTATATACAGTAAATCAAATGGGGGCGCTGGAGAAGCAAGAAATATAGGAATTGGTCATGCGTCTGGAGATTGGGTGATATTTGCAGACTCAGACGATTATTTCTCAGATAATGCCTTTGAATTAACTCAACAATTCTTAGCCAATAAAGAGGATGTTATTTATTTTGGCGTAAATAGTATAACAGAGTTAGGTAATCAATCCTATCGTCATTTAAGATATATGAAATTGGTAGAAGATTATTTATCTGACAGGAAATTTGAGAATGAACTTAAGTTTCATTTTTTATCTCCATGGGGAAAAATGATAAGAAGGGAGTTGCTAGAAAAATATAACATTAGATTTGAAGAAACAATAGCAGGAAATGATAATCTTTTTTCATTAAAGGTAGCTCATAATACAAGAAGGTTAACGGCAACCTATAACGTACTATACATTATCACGGAAAGTAAAAATTCTCTTAGCACCACTTTTTCTAAAGATTACTTTAACTCCAAATTTAATGCTGCACTTCAAGCAAATCAATATCTATGTTCTATTAATCAAAATAGATATCAGCAATCAATTTTATATTTCTTAGGGAGATCTTATAAATTTGGATTAAACTATTCCATTTATGTTATTAAACAACTAATAAAATACCGATCAAACATCTTTATAGGCAGTAAAAAGATATTTAATTTTCAAGAGGTAATAAAAAGAAGAGAGTAGTAGAGTGACTATACTTCTATTTTATTCTGACACACACTAACAAGAGAGCCCATAATTAAATTTACAAAAACTAACTGAAAAATAGTGCCTGATTGATAAAAAGGAATTACAACAAGAAATAAAATTAAATAAAACAAAACCAAATTTAATTTTAGATGATAATCAAAAACATTTGCAAAAAGCACTTGAAAGAACAGAAACAAAAGTAATACCAAGCCTACTAATCCATATTTCACAAAAAAAGTAAGATAGGTTGAATCAATTTTATTTGATTTTACATCAAGACCTCTATATTTAAAATACTCTCTTTCAAAAGTAGTTGCAAAGCCTTTCCCAACAAAAAATTCAACCAACTTCATCTCTTTAATATGATCTAGTGCAGGTGAAAACCTAATGTAAAGTTGTTTATTAAGGTTTTGAAATAGCGAATTATATCTGCTAGAAGTATAATCTTTACTTAGCTTGCTCTTTTGCCTGTCAATCCTGTGTTGTTTGACTTTCTTTTCCTCTAGATCTTTAATAACTAAAATTGTTTTTGCTTTTGTATGTAGATTATATTGGAACAATGTCATAACATAAGTATAGCCAATAAATGAGCTAATAATAATTAGTGATATCATTAGTTTCTTGCCTAAATTATCTAAAATCCCTTTATTAAAAAGATAGATAGGTAACATGGCAATCAATAGTATTCTTTGATTTGACATGACTAGTATTAGAATTGTTAGGCTAATTACTATATTCAATTTAACTTTAGGTATCTCTAACCGTATTAAATTTTTCTTATAAATAAAAATAACTAAAAATAGAGCGGATATAAATGTTAATCCATCACGATACCTAAATAAACTTGATTGATAATAAGGATCTTGAAATGGATCTAATATGAATAGTATGATAAAAAATATAATTTTAAGAATTAAACTATAGAGTAAAATATTTAATATGGTTTTCAGATCTATTTTAATACTTCTTAATAACTGAATAAATATAAATCCATATACCAATAATAATACTGGCCTAAAGTCTCTTAATAGATATTTATCAAAAGAAATAGAGTTTAAGCATATGAGGTAAGTATAATATAACAGTAAGGTAGTAGTTGTAAATAATACTAATCTATTGTTTAGTATAATGTTCTTTAGTTTCTTAAAATCAACATTTACTAGATAGTAAATTGCAAGTAATAAAAAGTAGTAATCATAAAAGTAAACTCCCTGATAGGAGGTTACAAACATAAACTGAGGGCTTGTGGGAAGTATTAAGCCAAGAAAAATAAAAAACAAAATACTTTTTTCCTTATTTTGAAAGAAGAGCATTCCTAACAAGATAGAAATACTAGAAAAAATAATGTAAATAATAAGTGAGTAGTCCATACTGAAGTTTTTTAAAATATTTAATTAACCTTTTTCCAATGATCTAAATTTATTTGAAGCATCTGCTCCAATTTCTCAATATCACTAATAAAGTATGTTAGTAATTTTTCTTTTTCTTTATGACTAATACTATCTTTTAATGCAGAATTCTCATTTTTAATGCTATTCCATTCTTTTATTCTCCACTTTAATTTATGTCTTTTATTTAATGGAAAAAATGGGTTAACTATTTTATTTATGAAAAACCTTCTTATTGAGGATTGTAAAGATATATTCCTAAATAATATTTTTTGTAAGAATAAACTTCTCAATCCAATACCAGTTTTATTTAACACATCAAACTTAGGAATAAAGTTAGTATTTATATTTAAAAAGGAATACAAATCCTTTATTAGTTCCGTTGGATTATTTCGCATGTCTTCATAGAAACAAACAAATAACTGCTCTCTATTAAAAAAAGATAAGAATAATTCTAATTGCTTTGCATATAGCCCATGATCTATATAAGTTAATTGACTCCTAATATCATAATCTGAAGAACTAAGCCTTTCATTCCTTTTATCAATAGAAGCAACTAAAATATTTTTTTCATTCTCAATCTGCATCTTAGTACAAGAAGTAAAAGAAGAGAAAAGTCTCTCAACTGGATTTCTTAATATTAAAATAAACTTACCTTCAGGAAAATTATTTTTTAATCTTTCAAGTCCTTTTTTATAATAAATATACTGTACTGATCCATGAAGAACTATTTTTTCGTTATCATAGATATCTAAAATCATATTTGATAAATAACTCAGGCCTTTTTCATAATATCTATCTTTAACAAAAAAAGAGAAATCTTTAAGACCTAAATCAGCACAGACTTCAGGATGTTGAGACACCCAATCATACAGTGAAGTTGATCCTGATTTCTGAGTTCCTATTAAAAAAGTATTTGGCAATGGCATTAGGTAGATTTTTTAATTGATAAGAAAGTTAATACATTATACTTTTTATAAATATACAAAACAGAAGAAAGATTCCAAAAAATCATACTAAATGCAGATGCTATAGCAGCTCCTTCAATACCAAATTTAGGAATCAACAATATATTTAATAAAATATTACACACTAAAGCCATGAGTAATATATTTTGATATATATTTTCCCTTCCTGTCATTTGCAAAATAAAACCAACAGAACCTGACATTACATTTACCGCTTGACCTGTTAACAAGATGAGTAAAGTAGTTTTTGCAATTGCAAATTCTTGCCCAAATAATGAAAGTAAAAATTCAGGGAAAAGAAACAGAATAATTAGAATAGGTAGAGAAACAAAAAATATAATGCTAGTGGATTGCTTAATCAAAATTCTAAACTCTTCCATTTTGTTGTTATTAAAAGTCTCAGAGAGTTTAGGAGCAACAATACTATTTACAGCACCTAAAACAATACCTGTTAACATTGCTAATTTTAATGCAACATAAAAAACACCCACATCTGCTTCTGTTTTATAAATTCCAAGCATAATTGTATCTGTCCATGCAATTAATAATAACACAGAAGAAGACAACATCATTGGATAAGAGATTTTTACAATCTCTTTATGGGAAAATGTTCTTATTGATTGTATTCCTTTAAAAATTTTAACTAACCCAAACCCACTAAGAATCATTACTATGAGAACAGCAGCCAAAAAAGAATAAATTGGTATTATGCTTACATCAATAGCAGTAAAGTAAAAAAGCAATGTAAAAATTACAACTGCCAACAAAAACTTAGAGGTATGCTGAAAAAAAGCAAATTCTTTTATTCTTTTTAATCCCCGATAGGTTTGTGCATTTATATGAATGATGGTGAAAGGGATTAATGCAAATGCAATAATTTTGATATAAAGTGTTAAATTTGGTTGATGAAAGACTAGTTCAGCTATGATATTTGAGGAGAAAAACAATAATACTGATGAAATTATTGATAAAACTAAAACAAATGAAATTCCTTGAAGATAAACTCCTTTTATTTCAGATGTTTTTCCTTGAAGTTGCGAAACAAACCTGAGCAAAGCTGTATCAACACCAAACCTACTCAGGATAGATACTATATTTAAAATAGCTAAACAAAGCACAAAGATACCCCATGCTGCTGCACCAGCATTTCTGGTAACAAGCAATAGGAAAACATAGCCCAAAAGTGAGCCAATAATTTTAAAAATAAAAGCAGATGAACCTTTACGTAAAATTTCATTTTCAAGAAATAATTTTTTCTTTTTATTAAATTTCATAAATACAAAAATAGAAAACTAAATAAGCTACAAGGATTAATAGAAAATTATATAAATAAACTACAAAAGATTGAAGTTAGTTATTTACTTTTTCTGCTATTTTTTGATCATTTCTTAATCATTTTATTTTGAATTTTTTGTAGTCATTTTTAAGTCATTTTTCACTTATTTATTTGACTATTTTTTAGTTATTTTCACTAGAGAAGTGGTGTTTTATCTTAATTATTTATTCAACTCGTTACTTAAATAGTTTTTTGTTTAATATTTCCATGTCTGAGGATACCTTTTTTTGTAATACTTTGGCATATATTTGAGTAGTCTTAACATTGGAGTGCCCCAGCATTTTAGATACCGTAATTAATGGCACATCATTGTTTAAAGTAATGGTAGTTGCAAAGCTATGGCGAGCAATATGAAAGGTGATGTTTTTAAATATGTGAGCCTTTTGAGCTAAAATCTTTAATTTTCTATTTACACAAGCATTACTGTTAGATGAAAAAACAAGACCTTCCTTTTTCTCTATCTTACTATCTAATATTTCAAGAGCTGGTTTTAATAGTGGAACAATAAAGGTCTCACCAGTCTTTTTTCGTTTATTAAATATATACTTAGATCCTTGATCACTATGTATCTGATGCCATCTTAAAGATATAATATCCGCATATGAAAGGCCAGTATAAATGGCAAAAACAAATAACTCTTGAGTCTTTATCTCTGATGGGATACTAAGATTAAGAGCCGAAAATCTATCTATCTCATCTTGAGATAAGAACTCTATTTCTTTTCTTTTAAAAGAAAATACATATCCTTCAAATGGATCATCATCTATAAAACCTTTTCTTTTTGATAGCGTTGTAATCTTTTTAAACCTTTGAAGCACTTTCATGGCTCCATTCTGGTTACAAAGAGTATTAAATAGTAAGTGTCTCTCTAATTTATATATAAAAGGGTTATCTACTTTTTGAATATCAATATCATCCTGTTTAAAGCTCTTTTTTATAAAATGTGAAAGGTGTTTTTTAAGGGTTCTGTAGTTTTTAAGTGTGCCTTCACTATAACTCTCTGGGATTTGATTTTTCATGTCAATATTATGAGTCTCTATTGCTTCAAGTACAGTTATACCCTTTTCCTTTATATTTAAATAAGCATTCTTTAAATCAATTGCTGAGAATGGTTTATTAAGTTGTAATAGTCTTTGGTGTTCTAAGTAAAATTTATTTCTAATGTATTCCAAATAATGATTAAGTGCCTTTAATTTATTATTAATCAGTTTTGGCCTTTGTCTTTTCTTATCCCAATCATTTAGATCAATCCACCTTTTTGAAGAAAGCTCAATTCTTTGCCCATTTATAGTTACACGAGAATAAATCGGAAACAATTTTCTCTTATTCTTTTTCCCTTTTTTAAGAAGAAAAATGATGCTAAATGTGTCGAGCGAGGGACCTATTAGGGGACCTATTTTTTTACTTTTTTTCATATCTACAAAACTAGATTAAACGTCTATCTTGTTGATATTAAATGATATATAGCGTTTATATAGAATTGATTAAAAGAAAATATATAGGGTATATACAGGAAATAAGAATTTTATATATCTAAGCTAAACACTAGATATACAAATAACGCCTAATCCATTGAAATTCAACAAAATAAAAAGAACTACGGTTGTAGTTCTGAGGTGAAAAATAGGGGAAAAATTGTCGGGGTAGCAGGATTACAACCAACACTCATTTCACTAGATTACGGCAAGCTTTTAAACTAAAATTTGCACCACTTTTTGCACCGCTAACCAATCTACTAAAACAAACTTAAGAAATTAATTTGATTTTCTGATTACATAGTTATTTTTTAAAATAACTTTTACTTAACCTTTATCAAAACAACATAGTCAGATAATACCTTAATCTGTTCTGTTAATTTTTTAGAAGCTAATTGAGTGCTTGAAGGCAAAGTAATTGTTTCTGGCAACACATCAATTAAACTCAATAAATAACTTGACTTAATTGCATAATTAACATTCTCAGTAATATCAAGATCTCTATTAATGCCAGATGATGTAATTCCAATTAAATTTCCTTTAAAATCGAATAATGGACCTCCGCTATTTCCTGGCTGTATTGGAACTTGAATTTGATATGTAGTTATATCACCACCAAAACCTGTTTTAGAGCTTATCTTGCCATCAGTAAACTTTATATCCTTACCCATAAGTGTTAATGCCAAAGGATAACCTAATGCAAATATCTCAGTACCTACATCAACACTTCTTGTTTTAAAATTATATGGAATAGTACTTAAAACAGAAAATTCTGAATCATCAATTTTAAGAATTGCTAAATCATTTGTTTTATCAACCTTAATAACTTTAGCATTAAACCCTTCTATCTCATTCTTGTATCTGAATTCAACCTCTATTTCTGATGCGCCATCTATAACGTGATTGTTTGTGACAATATATCCTGATTTAGATATAAAGAAACCTGAGCCATTTCCTCTCCACTCGACAGAACTACTTTCAATAGTTCTATTATTTATTCCTGTTGGATTATATTGATATTTAAAAATTGATAATGGAAGTAAAGATAATCTCAGAGCCTGTTTTACAGATTGGGCTGTCTTTGATGAATTCCATATCAAATTACTATTATTATCAAATAAAAATAAAGCAACAGTTTCATGCGATCCCATATCTGCGAAAACCTCAATTCTCAAATAGAGTGCTAATTCTGGATTTTCCAATAAATCCTTTGGGTAATCTACATCCTTCTTTGCAACTTCTGCTGAATAAAAAATATTATAACCAGATCGAGAAAGATTATTATACGTCCCTTCTTTAAGATTTTTAAAATGCCACGTAAGCTCATCGCCTTCTATTCTATCAATAACAATATATTTATAATTATTGATTTTCTTTAACTCTTGTGAATACACAAAAAATGGTACACAAAGTAATATAAGTAGTAGTCTTTTCATATCTACAATAATACAAAAAATTATGGGAGATATTGAAGAGAAAAAAGTCGGGGTAGCAGGATTACAACCAACACTTATTTCACTAGATTACAGTAAGCTTTCAAACTAAAATTTGCACCACTTTTTGCACCGCTAACCAATCTACTATAACAAAGCTAAGAAAATTTAATCGATTTTCTGAGTAATTAGTTATTTTAAAAAATAACTTTTTCATTTCTTAAATAGCATATTGTTTAATTTGATAATGAAACTCTTTTCGATTTCTTGCGTAATAAATAACAACTTAAAAATTACGCATATAGCATACATATACTTTTTTATTAATCTTAAAATTATTTACTATGAAAAAGTTAATGTTATGCTCAATCCTTTCAATTCTATTTTTTAACGCTTATTCACAAGATACAAGTTGCACTTACTTTACAGGAAAAGAAGTATATGAATTTGATTACCAAATGGACACAATTCTATATTGGGAAGAACAAACAACTAAATTCTTTGAAATTGAAATTACATATGGTAATGTTTTATGTTTGGACTTAAGTGACCACAAGAAAAGATTTAGAAAAGTAATTACTGAATACTTTGATGGAGAAAAAACAGAGCACTTCTTAGAGAGCAAGAATGATGTGTACTACTCTCCACAAGGAGCTGTAAAGATATCAGTTGGAAAACCTACAATATTTAAGATTTAGATTGTAAATTGTTGTTTTAACAATTATCATTAAATAAATTAGAGATAACTGTAAATAATTATTAAATTTGAATTCTGCAAAAACTAATGATTATGAAAAGACTACTACTTATATTACTTTGCTTGCCTATGATTGGGTTTGGGCAACAAACTGGATGCATCTCAGGAGACTGTGAAAATGGATATGGAACATATGTATGGGAAAATGGTAGCAAGTATAAAGGAGAATGGAGGAATGGAGAGATGCACGGACTTGGGACTCTTACTTGGACCACAGGTGGTGTCTATAAAGGAGAATGGAAGGATGGTGTTAGGTTTGGAGCTGGAGCTTATTATTATGCTGATGGAAATATCTACATTGGTGGTTGGAATGACAATAAAAGACATTTTTGGGGGGGCATAAAGTATGAATCAAATGGCAACATTCGTTTTGGGATGTATAACTCTGGGGTTTTAAATGGGGCAGGTTGGCTTGTTGGTAAAGGTGGAACAAATCAGATTGAAATGTGGGACCGTGGAGAAATGGATGCCTGGTTCGATGCTAAATATATAGATTGGAATGAAAATTAAGTAAGATTATCAAAAAACTACTACTCATATTACTTTGCCTACCCTTTATTGGCTTTGGGCAATCTTGTGAATATGGAAGCTCTACAGATGCTTCTGAAATATGTGATTATATTAGAGGGAATAGCTTTGCTTCTGATAGAAATGCGGACAGAGCACTTGAGATGATTTTAGATGCAACAGGTAGCACTCAAAGATTTGCTCTAAAAGAATGTAGTAATATTTCAAATGCTATTGCCACTACATATAAAGGAATAAGATATATCTTATATGATAAAGAATTTATGGAATCTATTGCTACAAGAACAAATTCTTGGTCTAAAACATCAATACTTGCGCACGAAATAGGTCATCACATTTATGGCCATACATTATCAGCCCCTCCTTCACTTGCTGCTTCTCGCCAATGGGAATTAGAAGCTGATGAGTATTCAGGTTTTGTAATGTATAAATTAGGAGCATCTTTAAAAGATGCGCAAATTGCAATAAGCCATTATAGTAAAGATGGGGATGATACTTATAAAACACACCCCGCAAAAGATAAAAGATTAAGAGCAATAGCTAAGGGGTATAATAAAGCAAAACAAGGTGCTAATAATGATTATGCAACTAACAATTCAACTCTTACTGCTGAGGAATATTTCTATAAAGCTTATAATAATGAGTCAGACTATGAATACCAAGTTTATAATTATACAAAATGCTTAAAACTATGCTCTGGATACGCAGAAGATCTAAAGCCACTTGTATACTACTATAGAGCAATGGTATATCGACATTTAGGAAAAGATAGAGAAGCCATGATTGATTATAATAGCGCTATTAGTGAATCGATTAACAAAGGTTCTTATTCTATCTTGGCTTATATGTATTATAGAAGAGGGAAGTTATTACATCAAAACGGATATCATAAAGAGGCTTTAGTTGACTATAATAGTGCAATTAAATCTAACCCTGAATATATTGACGCACATTTTATGAAGGCAAATGTGAATGACAAGATAGGAAACTTAAGAGATGCTATATCTGGTTATACAACTTGCATCAAGTTAGCAGATAAAAATGTATCTGAAAGCTATAGCTCTACTTGCGGATCGAAAGCTTCTTTCTACACTTTCAGAGGATTTGCACAAGTAGCCATAAATAACAAAAAATGGGGGGTAGCGGCTTGTAATGATTTTAAAAAAGCTTGTGATACACAAGGTGTAAGTAGTTTGGATGACAAGGGAAGTAAATTGGGTTGCAAACTATACTATCAGCATTGTAGGTAACAAGAAAGCGCATATATTATACTATGCTCATAAGAGAATAAATGAAAGTAACATCATTAATAGTTTTCCTATTGTATACTAATCACTAAAGCCACCTCTTGAGGAACCCCATACCATTCCTCAGGAAAACAATGCAAGATTATATATCTATCTGGCTTAGTCCAGCGAGTGCTATAATAACCCATATCACAACACTTGATTTCTTGTTCTTTAACCTCAGTATACAATTCCTCTTGTATTAACTTCTTCTGCATTTTATATAACAATTGATATCCATTCTCAATACTTCTTCCTTTTGAATCTGTTGAATTTTTTAAATTGCTACTAAATCTATTATGTACTTTATAAAATTTATTTTTTTTGAAATGACAAGTAGCGAGAACAGATATTTCATGATTCTCAATATTCATTTCATAAGCAAAAGTAATCTGGTCTCTTTTGCTGTCATCATATACTCTAAAACTATTTATATCATTCTTAATATTCTCAAATAGTTCTGCTTCTGTATTTCCAAGGTAATTTTGTATCAAACACAGTTGTGCTGTACAAAGATTAGTTGATAACACAAAAATCAGCGTTAGAATAATACCTTTTGTAATGTTAGATGTTTTTATAATTATTATTTTAAGATTTTTTTGCCTGCTCTTTAAGGATACCGGCTTCTCCTTTTAATATGTAATAGCTAATTTACTAGCTCAATCACAACTATAACCTTTGGCTCAACACCAATCTTTGCTCTATGTTCAATAATTGTAATAACTTCATAATTAAAACCTCTAATCAATGCTTCTTCATCTATTTTTTCCACGGCTTTCTTTTTACGTTTTTCCATACCCCAAAATTTATGTCCAAAATAGGTATATGTCCATCTTATGTCATTAATCTTTTCCCATCCTTGAGTCTCGGCTTTTAATTGGTCAAGTTTAGCTTGATAATTAGCCATTGCTTTATTTAAATCATCTTGCCCACTACTTGATTTTTGTTGCACTGCTTGACTATTACTACCGTCACCACCAGCCGCTCGGCCCATTTTACGAAAGTCTTCAACAGATCCACCAGCACTACTACCACTGCTACTTCCACCTTTACCCTTAGCTTTTTTCATCCCGGCTTTAAATCCAGTATTGTAGCCATCTGTGTATGAATCTGAACTTTGAGAAGATGTTAGACTTGGTACGCTAGGCACACTAGGACAACTAGCATACTCTCCTTTAACATCTCGATAGCCTTCACACCACCCATCTTCAAATCCCCAATCAAAATCACTCTGTGCTAATGATGTGAGTGATAAGAAGCTTAATAGTATAATTAGTGTTTTTTTCATAATCTTATTTTTTAATAATATAATATTTGTTGTAATACACTTGCAATTATATGAAAAACAAATCAATTAGAAATATCCTGTACTCTAATAAAAGTATATTGGGACTTATTTTAGTTATATAAATAACTTCAACAAAAATTATATATAACTTCAACAGATTTATATATAACTTCAACAAATTATATAAAATTTATATAGATTTCTGTCTTAACTTCAACATATCTGAACTTATTTTAGATTCTATAACTTGTGCATATATTTGAGTAGTTTTTATATTATTATGTCCAAGCATTTTAGAAACAGTTTCTATAGGCACTCCATTAGTTAATGTAATTGTGGTTGCAAATGTGTGTCTGGCACTATGAAAAGTAAGTTTTTTATTAAAATTACATAAAACCGCTATTTCCTTTAATGCTTTATTAGTTTTTTGGTTACTTATCATTGGAAATATTCTATTTGTGTTTTTATGCTTTTTATATATATCTAAAATATATAAGGCATATGGCAAAATAGGAACATTTGAAGGTATATCAGTTTTATGTCTTTTTATATAAATCCATTGTAAGCCATCATTACCTTTTTGTATATTTTTTATATTTAAATTATATAAATCTATATATGAAAGACCAGTAT
>Ga0206677_10003138_pt1 | contig 14080 bp, 9 predicted proteins | sample M130m12015metaG_FD_155475 | JGI IMG/M metagenome (GOLD analysis project Ga0206677, IMG submission 155475) | Ammonia-oxidizing marine archaeal communities from Monterey Bay, California, United States - M1 30m 12015 | ecosystem: Environmental > Aquatic > Marine > Intertidal zone | place: USA... | reverse complement strand
GAGCAAACCTTCCTCCTGAGCTTTTAACCTCTTCTCGTATTACTTTTGTCAATGTTTTAACTGAAGCACCTTTGGGAACTTTACCCATTGCTTTCATTAATATCCCTGCAACAACTCCTTTTTGTTTCATTAAATTTCTGAAACCAAAGTCTTCAAGTGCTGCAACAGCAATTCCAATTGGTATTGATACTGTTGCTTTCTCCCATTCAGGAACATCTACAAAGTCAGGGTCGTTAGCCATTTCTTTATACAAGTGGTCTGTAACTTGAGCTGTTAATTGTACTACTCTCTGAACCTTACCACCTATAAGTGCAGGTAATGATGCTGTAACACCTTTAAGTGAGCCCATCCAAAATTCTGATTCAGCTAACTCATCGTACTGATGAGAACTAAGCTCACCTCCAATTAGTGTTGCCAAACCTTCTCTACTTGCTTTTAGCATTCCGCTTTCTAGTGGAAGACGAGCAACTTGACCTGAAAACTTAGCACCTTCAGGAGCTCCCTTGTATACTATATCTATATCGTCTGAATCAGGTACTCTTACAAAATCAACTGTATTGTATTTTGCTCGTTTTAATCCTGCATCAGTAATCTTTCTATCAATAGATTTTCTTTTTTCTTCATCTACTCCTTCATAAAAACTTTTAAATTGTTCTGCGTTGTTTACATCAAAGTCTTCAGGAATCTCTATGTTTCTTTTCTTTGCTTCAGTAGTAAAAATTTTATTGTAGTCTTTTGTAGTGTCCTCAAGAGGAAGCAATCTCATTATACCTTCACTAATAAGATTAGTAAAACCTGATGCAATTCCTCCTATACCTTCTTGTATAAATGATTTACCAAGAGTTCCGTACCAAGTACCCTGCTCTCTTTTCATTTCAGACCACTTACCTACATTTCTGTCAAGCCTCATTCCTTGAAGCTCTAGACCATCGTTTTCTCTAGATAGTCTCTTGGCTTCTTCTTCTAGGTTTTCTTTTAAATCAAGGTATTTTGTGTAGCCTTCGTTGTATTCACCAAGCATTTGCTCTGAAGTAAGGTTTCCGTAAACCTCTTCCATTTCTTTTAACTCAGCACTTTTTGCTACGTATGTTTTTACATCATTGTTGTATTCGTCAGCTCTTAGGTTTAAAGAGGAAACACCTTCTTCAACATCTTTCTCATCTTTAATCCTAGCTTTTTCTTTGATGTAATCTTCTTCCTCTCTGTTGAACTGCTGTTCTAAATCTTGGTTTTTCTTAAGGAAGTCTTTTAATGTCTCTGCGGTTTCTTTGTCACTCTTAGTAAAGAATCCACCTTCAAGAGTTTCATCTAAGTCAATAGTAATTTTTTTACCATTCGGTGCAGTAACTTTCATCTTGTCACCGAACATACCTGTCTCCTCAAACTTAAAACCATAATCTCCAAGTTTGTATTTCATTTCAGGTACAGCAAACTCTTCCTCTTGACCGGTAAAGTCTGCGTCTATCTCATCAACGTATTGGTTAAATATTTTTTGGGGTTCAGTAAACGAAGCATCCGATTCTGTAGACACTTCCACTTCTTGAGTGGTAGGTAATTCCGTAACGACCTCTTCCGAAGGAACAGTAGATTTCGTCTTTTTTTTTACACCGATAAGAGCAGCATAATCTTCTTTTGTATCTGCATATCCTTGATTTGCAAACAATCCAAACATATCATTTAATGCTTCATCATTAGTAGACATAAGGGTTTTGAAATCATCAAGAGTACCATTGTACCCTTCTTTTTGAAATAATTCAAAAGAATCTATAATCGCTTGTTCGTTCATTTTTATTATTTATTATATTTACTGCCTACACCCGTAGTTTCATTCTTATCTACTTCGACCTTGGGTTTTTTAATTAACTCTTTAGGAACATTACCACCGTACTTGTTGGCAGTATTAATAAGTCTGTTAATCTCTAGTTCAATAGCTTGAGCAAGCCTTCCTGCACCCATTTCACCTTCTCCTTCATCTGTGTCAAAATCAAAAGGAAACTCTTGACCGCTTATACTAACTACAAATGTTCCTTCTTCTCCAATCAAATCTTCGTTAGGCTCTCCAACTACTTTAACTTCTACAGGTTCTCCCGCTATAGTTATATCTTTAAGACCTCTATTGAATAAGTTTACAACAGCAGGAGGTATATCTTTAAATTCTTTAACCTCTCCATTTTCTTTCAAACCAATCTCTTTATTAAAAATGTCTTTAAGATATCCTTTTCCTTTGCTTAAATCAAATCTAGGCACAGTTTCAAATGCACTAGTTACTTCTCCTGATTCAGTTCCTATTGAACCTTCAGTTACAGAGCCTCCAAATGCATCAGGATTTTGTTCAAGAAATTTACCACTGACTCTATTCCATTGAGTTGCATCTACAAGACCAAGCTCTCTGTTTAAGTCTCTAGTAACTTGCTCAATAGACTTATATGTGTTATCAGGATTTTTTCTATCAACCACTATTTCAGAATCTCTTCCCTTGTTAGTCAAATTTATAATAAATTTATCTTCATCTCTACTTATCTTAGTAACTTTTCCTGCGTCATTTTTCTGTAGCTGTTGGTTCAGTCTAGACTGATAGTCTTTAGCTAAACTTTCAAACTGAGAAGAGTTTCCTGTGGACATATTAACTAAGTCAGAAACAAATTGGTTTCTTCTTTCTTCAGTCTCTGTTAGCTCATCATCTTTTCTAGGGTCATACGCAGTTAAGTTTCTTTTCATCTTAGCATCAAGAGCACCCTCTAAAGCTTTTCTTGCTTGTTCTTTTTGTTGTTTACCAATCTTATTAGTAAAGTCAGGCTCATATCCCGTACCTGCTGAGTTAAGTTTTAAAAGAATTGTGTTTTCGTTTTGTTCTTTAGGGTCTTGAGTAAAACCATACGGGACACCGTTTGGTGCTGCAGGTAGATAGTCAGTAAGTATAGAACCTACTTGAGTTGGAACTACTAACTCTGCGTCAATAATTTGTTTCTTAGTCTTATCAAAACCTTTTCTAAGTGTAGGGTCGTTTAAGACAGCAACACCATCTTTGTATCTTACTACTTTATAGTCAATATTCAAAGACTTGGCTATATCGTCAGTTCTTCCCATTACATTATACTTATCAACAGTATTGCTTACTGTTCTTCTAAGAATATTCATTGAAGAAAAAGTGTTTGGGTCTGAACTTATTCCGCCATCTTCAGTTTTTTTAGCCATATTATATTCTCCTGTTTCAGGGTTAATATAAACACCATGAGTCTGTAGATTCATTATGGCTTCATTGTTGGCTGCCATCCATTGCTCCTGACCTGCAGATGTTCCGGCTTGCATACGCTCCATTTTAGCTTTATTTATTTTGGAGATATTAGTAAGTATTTCAAAAGAGTCATCAATACCTTGAGACACCTTCTGTCTTTGCTTGGTGTACTGCTTAGTAGTTATAAGACCATTCTTGAGTAATCGGTCTTGCATTAGCCTAGCCTTCTCAGCCTCTGAGGCTGCGTTTAAAGCAAAGTCTTGTATTGTTTGATTGTCTGACTCAACACCTTGATTAAGTGTTTTCTGAAACTCTCTTGAGGCTTCATCAATACTTGCCTTCTCAGTCTCTCTTCTAGTTGCTTCGTCAGTTAATGTCTTTGAAATATCAGAACCAATCTTAGACCAATCAATAGCATCGTCTCTTTTTTGGTACTTATAATATGTTTTAGCCATTAGTCCTCTGTTTTATAAAATTTATTAATACCTTCAGTATCAAATATATCTAGTAAAGCACCTTGAAATTGTTGGTCTCCTTGCTCAAAGAAATCAGCCTTTAAGTCTTGCCCGTTTAATCTATACCCTGATATTTTACCTGAATCATCAAAATTAATTTTAGAGTTAGTTTTTAAAAATTCTTGAGCAGTCATTCCTTTAGCCTCTGCAGCTTTATTAAGTCCTTTTATTGCTTTATTTTGTTGATACAACGGAACCATTTGAAGACCTGCTTGAACAGTTTCTCCAATACCTTTAACACCTTGCATAGTAGATGCTTGTGCTTGCTCTGCAAACTGCTGTGCGGCAACCTGTGCACCCGCAGCTTCTCCTAAGTCTAGTTGAATATTTACATCACGTAGTCTGCTTTCTTCCTTGGCAACAAGTTGTTCTAGTTTGTTTACATCAGCTATCTCTGCTTGTCTGATTTTAGCTTGACCAACCTCTTGTGCTTTTTGAGTTCTTGCTACAGCAGCAGCTAAACCTCTTTGGCTTTCTTTACCCGCTTCAATAGCTTGAGCACCTGCACTAAGCATTGCTTCACGTTGAGCTTCATAAGCTTCTTTGTTTACAGCCAACTCTTCATAAAAGTTAACTTCTGTTTTTTTACGAGCTTCAGCCATTGCCTCTGCAGCATCAGCTTCTGCTTGTTTTTGTTTTTTCTTTTGGTCTGCCGCTTGTATGAACGAGGCAGTTGTTGTTCCTGCTGACAATGCTAGTCCAATTCCTGCCGCTACCGCTGTAAATCCTGCCATATTATAATTTTTTTATTAGTTCTTTTTGATAGCTATCTCCTGAAGTATACCCAAGAGAAGTGTAAGCGTTTATTAGGCTTTCATTTTTAACTAATGCGTATGTATATTCTGCTCCCGTATTCTTAGCTATGTTTGTTAATGTCGATAACAATAATGTTAAAGCATCTTTTCTTTTATCTTTATCTTTGTACTCTATACTTGATACTATCCAATCAACCCAAATAACTTTTGAATTAGTGGTATACAAAAACCCTGCACAAACAGGGGTGTCTCCATCTAAAACCATTATCCCACCTGTTCCATTGTCAGGTAAAAAATCTTTTGGAGGAGCAGGAAATCTCCAACTCTTCCACCATCCTAAAAGGATGTCTTCATAATCTGATTCTATAAGTGGTCTTAAATTAAATATCATTTGATTACAAAGATACTAATTTTTATGGAAAGCTTTTCATTACATTAGAAGTTACAGCAAAAAGCTCAACAGCAGTTGATTTTGTATTGGTCAATGTTATTTCTCCATAGTGACCTAATATACCATTTGATTCTGCTGTAGAATTTTTTACACTAACTGTAAAATTTGGATAACCTCCTGCTGAAGGTCTGCTACTTTCAGAATCAGTCTCAATATAAACTATTTGCCTACCAAAACTATCAACAAATCCTTTGTCATAAACTTTTCCCCAATATAAAAATGTACCACTTGTATTTGGGTCTTCATATATCACAATATCTCCAATGTTTAAATTGTATAAGTCAATATCTAAATCATACACCACTTGGTCAAATTGAGCATTAGGTGGATTTTGAGGTGTTACACTATAAGTATTTCCTATTCCATTTACTGTTCTTGATTTAAGGTCTTCAAGAACTGCTACTCCACTTGGTCCTTCTGTTCTTATATATGAAAACCAAGCTCCTTCTTTTTTCTCAAAATAATTAGGATTTATTTTTCCATAATTTTGAATATCACTTGTCATCTCTACCTCCCAAGAATCATTTGAATGTAGTGTAATTGTCTTAAATAATTTAGTTACTAATGGCTCTGCATTAAATACTGTTTTAATTTTTGATGGGTAGGATGTTCCATAGAAGTTATTTCTATTTGAATTTGTACTGTGTTTATACAAATTACCCTTGTCAAAAGTATAGAAGTAATTGTTACACCCAATCATAAATTGAGGCACAAAGCTGTAAAAGGATGGAAATCCTTGAACTGATTCGCTATATGATATTGTTACGTTTGACATATATTATCTTTATTAACAAGATTGACAGGTATTTGGACTGAAAAAACTAGTACCTGCTTTTACTCTATTAATTCCTCTAGACCCTGCTGTTAACGCGGGTGCATAAAATCCTTCTGCTGCTTGAATTGTTAAAGCTTTATCACTATAAATCATTCCTGCTGTTGCAAAAGTAGAACCTTGTGCTACGTAAACTGTTTCAGTAGTCATAGAAGGATTATTCGATGGAGATTCACAACATATTGCATATTGAGCTACCGGATAATTCAAAGGAAGCTTGTACAATACAAGGGTATCATAACAAGTGGGGCAGGCAGTTGAACTGCCTAAAACCCCATTTTGTAAAAGTCTGTAATTGCTCATACATTTTATTAATCATTACTGTAGAATCCACCCGGAGCAACTACTGTTAAAGCTTGGTCTGTATACAGTGTTGTTGCTGTTGCAAACGTTTCTCCTTGTGCTGCATAGTATGTTCCTGTTGCTGTTACATCACAACAAACATCTTCTGCTTCAGTATTAGAATATCTTATTCCTGTTAATGTTTCAAAACAAGTTGCACAATCTACAGGTTGTCCTGCAGGTGAAGCTCCGTTAAACTGCTTAACTTTTCCATCGTTAATTGAATAGAAAAACCCTGTCAAAGGAGTTGATAAAGTTATATCAGTTCCTGCATAAATTTTATCTGCAGTTAAGAATGTCGTATCATAAGGAAGACGATAAACACCTGCGGTAGAAGCTCCACAACAAGCATCATACGCAGTGTTACTTCCAACATTTGCACTACTTTCTTTTACATTACTAACAGTAGCATAACAAGTATCACAAACAACACTAGCTGATAATGTAGGATTGTTTCCTCCGGGGTCTGTACTTAACTCTCTATAACTTCTTGAGCCGGGAGCAAGAGTTGAGGTGTAATAACCATTACTTTCTACAGTAGTTAAAGCAGTGTCATCATAAAACATTGTTGCTGTTGCAAACGTTTCTCCTTGTGCTACGTACACTGTTACAGAATAAGGGGCTGAACCTCCACCTCCGGTTTCACAACAAGCTGTTGTTTCACTAGAACTATATAAAAGATTTAATGTATCATAACAAGTAGGGCACGTAGTTAAGTTACCTAAAGCTCCATTTGATTGTTGTCTATAATTGCTCATAATTTTTTTTATTTTCTTTTTACAAAGATAGTTAATATATTTTTTACTTTATTATTCTTTTAATCCACTGATATTTCTTTCTTTCAGATATATATTCTTTATTGTATTGGTTTGAATACGCTTCTCTTTCAAAAGAAATGTTGTAATAACCTTCTTTAAAAGACTTGTGTATTAGTGACTTAACTAACCACTCTAAAACATACAAAATATAGAACGGTAAAACCAATAACTCTTCGGCTTGCTTTATGTGTATTGACTCGTGAACAACTAATTTATTTACTCCGTACTTTTTATTTTTTTCTTTTAAAATAATAAAAGGATAAATAGTTATCCCACCTATATTTATAAAAATACTTAGTCGCTTTAATATCTTGTCGTTATATATTATTATCGGTGTTATCATATTGTTATTCCACAGTATTGATTAGACGTAATTACTTGTTGAGAATTTGATTGCTGTGAGTAAAAGTTACAAGCTGTAGCAGAAGGAGCACAAGCTGTAGGGCTACCTGAACAAGTACCTAAAGTACCTAAAGTTGTTTCTCTTGTAATAGCAGAAGAAGCATCAACCCAACTAATTTCTCCATCAAGAGTAATAAAGCCTGTATCAAATGTTACTTGCTCTGTGCTTTGAATTTCTATTCTAAAAGAACCTTCAAAAGTTTGTGCACCTCCGTTTGCTCTTCTTCTTAATATACTTGTTGCATTGTTTCCTGTTGCAGGTGACGTAACTGTATACAAAGGAGATACACCTTCACTACCACCAACAGGGGTAAAGTATACATTTAAAGTATAAACTTTGTGATGGTCTGCAGCAATTGGCTCTGCTGTTAATTCAAATCCCCACCCTAAAAATATACCGTTTCCATTTCCAAACTCACAATTAATTGCACTAGTTGTCCAACCATTAGAAGTACCGACCATGTTAACATTAACTAAATTTCCTTGTCTATCTGTTTTTGGGCACGGAGTACTTTGACCGTACATACTTCCTAATTGATTATACGTTCCTGTCATTGAACTTACAGGTCCTTGAAATAAATCACAAGCATATCCTTGATTACCATACACGGTAGATGTTGCGGGTGTTAAAGTGCTAGTATTAGCTACAACACCACACTCTACTGTATTCAAAGCTGCATTGGATATAAATCTTATTTCATCTCCAACAGCAACAGGATACGTAGATACAGCATAATATGTATTTGTATCACACCCTGTTATTTCAATAGTCTTTCCTGTACAATCACCACAAGTTGATGTTGATACTAAATTACCTCCAAATTGGTATCTAACAATACCATCTGCTGCATAGTATCCATCTGTTGCTTTTATAGTTAAATCTACATTACTGTAAACCGCTGTTGAATTAGATAGCGTACTACCATCTAAAAAATATTCACCTTCTACTGCTGCCATTTTATATTTATTTTATTAAACACAATTTTGTATTTGAACTACTCCTCCACTATTATTAATAGTATAAATTCTACTTCCTGCACTCATGTAATAGTTTCCTGCAGAAAGATAGTTACCACCTGTTTGGTTGTAGTAAACCACGTCTCCAAGCTCAGGTGTGCTTGCTGTATTTCCAACATTCTTCCAAGCAAAATAAGTTTCAGGAGCTGTTGTGCAGGCTACAGAACTTCCAACGTTAGTTGATGAGCCAAAAGCTGTTCTTGTACAAGAAGCACAAGCTGTAACAGATTCTAATAATCCTGAGTTATTATTAAGTATTTGTCTAGTGTCAGTTCCTGTAGCATCAACTATATAGTACCCTGCAGGTGCTGCTATTGTTCCTGCGGCATCTAACCACAATGAATGAGCTGTATTAAATGTTACTACTTGATTAAAGTTCTGACTAGACATATAATAAGTAGTTCCCGGTCCTCCTGAAAAACAGCACAAACTAGTTGCATTTGCATTGGTGTCTAGTACTATTGATGTTAATATTCTATCAGGTGCATAAAATCCATCTGCCGCTTTTACAGTTAAGCTACTGTCACTATAAATATCTGTAGCTGTACTAAATATTTCTCCTTGTGCAACATAAACTTGAGAAGAAGCAGGTGCTTCACAACAAACTCCATCTGCATCATTTGCATCATAACCTAGTGTCAATAAATCAACACACACATCACAATTAGATAATGTTCCTAGAGTTCCATTTCCATCTGATATTTGTCTAAAAGGTTGAACTCCTGTTCCGTCTCCTTCTACATAATAAGCATTAGGAGCAGGTACTGACAAACCTGTATCTGTATAAAGAATAGTAGCTGTAGTCCAACTTGTTTCTGCAAAAGGAAAATAATAAACACCTGTGGTAGAAGCTCCACAACAAGCGTCATCTTCTAAGGCTGATGTTTTTAATTCAACAGACTTCCATACACTACTAATACAATCACAACAAGCATCATATATATCTGTTGAGTCATAACACAACAATTTGCTAGTAGCAAGATTTGTTCTGTACATTAAATACAAATATGCATCCGATGTATTCGGCATTGTAAATGTAGCTGCATACACAGTAGGAATAAAAATCTCTAAAGGTATGTCTTGTTCTCCTGAGCCTTCGCAGTTTGGACAAGCAGTATATCCTGAAAGTATAGCACCACCACCTGCACTCCTTCTTTGTATAGTAGGAAAGCTAGGGTTGTGTAATCCAAGCCCTATTGATATTGTTGCAGGTATTGTTAAAGCTGCATCAGTATATAATGTATCAGTATCTATAAAACTTTCGTTGTAAGGAATATAATAATTTGCAGTAGATATTTCTCCACAGCAATTAGCTTGGTCTCCTGACTCTCCATAATTTGCTGCAACACTAACCTCTATTTGTTTAGAAACCAAATATGTTGCTTCATTTGATAATGATATTAATGAATTTATATCACTTGAATTATTAGAATAAAGAGTATTACTTGTATAAAACCTAAGCTCATCATTTGCTTCTTCCCAATCAAATGTATCACCATCTTGTTTTGTTACATACATAGTGACCGTACTTCCATTTGTAGGAATATTAGCTTGACCTTTATTACCGGATGTAGCAAAGTACTCGCTCACAATAGGAGTAGTTCCTTCTTGCATTTCAACTCTAAACTGTTGCCTTGGAGAATTATATCCATTTAAAGAGTAATCATACCCGTAGTGAATGCTTTGTTCTGCATCATAGTTAGCTGTTAAAGCCAACTGAATAATTGTCAAAGGTTCAGCAGAAACACAGTTTGTTGTAAGCTGAAGTGTATCGCCTTCAGAAGCTTCACCTGTAATTGTTATAGTCGCTGTTGTTCTTAATGGATTTTGTTTAGTAAAAGTAAACGAACCATTTTGAGTAACATTTCCTGAAGAGGTTTCTTGTCCATCAAAATTTACAGTAATATTATATGACCCTCCTGAAACTACATAATCAATTGTAGATGTTCCTACATCAGAACCAAGCTCTACACAAAATGATTTTACATTAGCATCTATAGAAAAATCATAACCTATAGTAAGACCACAGGATACACATTGTGAATCCACAGGTAAACTTTTATCTGTAACTGTTAATATGTATTCATCGTGGTAAGGGTCATACCCTCCTAATTTTTGAGTATTTATATTAGATGTAAACAAATCTCTAAAATAGCTTCTCATACCTGATGTAGATATAACAGATAGCTGTTCATTTTGATATGAGCCTCCTTTTAACTGAAGTACTGCTCCACGTTTTTGGTCAGTAAAATATTTATTAAAACCAAATTGAGCAAAACTTTCAGGGTTTTCACTTATTCCATAATCTTCTAGTCTTGCTATCTGAGTACCTAATACTTCAGGTATAGATGTAATAGCTCCACCTGCTGCTGCATCAGACAATAAATTTTTACCCGCAAGAACATAAGATATTTTATCTTCTTGAAGAGTAAGTATATCTGTGCTTCTAGCATATAACTTTTGTATTGAACCAAACGATTCTTCTAAGGGTTTATAATTTACTAGCCCTAAGTTAAATTCATTTAGCTTGTTTACATTATTTTCGTTATTATATACACCACTGTAAGTTAGGTCTGCTTTTCTTTTTGCTTCTTTGTAATCTTGTGAAGCAACAGCAGTTACTCTTTCTCCAAAACCAAAAGCTTTTCCTTTTATAGAATCTTTTATCTTGTAACTTTCTGAACCATTTCCAAAACTAAAACAGTTAAAGAAATCAGTTTCTACAATCCCTGCTTGAGATATTGTTTGGTTGGCTACGTTTCCTTGATGGAATCCATTCACAATAGGATAAGTGGTTGGAGATTCAAAGAAAATATCAGGAGCTGTTTCATCAGGCTGAGTTTCAAAAATAAAAGTAGAGTCAGCCCTGTATACTGTAACGTTAGCAGTTACATTTGAACTTGCACTTCCACTACCACATCCTTGGTAGCTGCTTCTTATTGAAAGAACCATTTCATTTGTATTGCTATTTCTTTGAAACTCAAATGCATAATTTGCGGTTTGCGGAAAAGGTGGTTCAAATGAAGTAACTGATTTAGGAGTAGGGTTGTTTGCACCAAGAAGTTGCGTAGTGTAATCAGTACCACACTCACCCACTCCTTGACTTAATAATTCAGCTACATTGTCTCCAATAAAAAAATCATACATATTACTATATGTTCTACTAGAAACCAAATCTAAATCAACAGTATATATTGCTCTTTCACATTTAGCAGTACATCTATTCTTATAACCTCTTCTGTATCCTTTAAAATAAAAACTTATTCTACTATTTTCAGGAACAGTATAATCTACCCAATTCCCTGCAGAATCTTGTTTATTCATTGGATAAGTTATCCAAGGAAAATTCCTTGATTGTCTTGTGTTTGATACTTCTCCGGGTGCTACTACTGCATTAGAAATATTTGAAGTTGAGAAACTTGTAGCATTAAGTTTTATGTAAACACCTGAAGGAACTTCAAGAGGGTCTCCACCTGCAGGATTTATAGGTTCAATAAAATCAGCTTCTTGTGCTTTCTTTTCTAAAACAGTGGTTAATGTTTTATTTGTTCTAGCCCCATTAACATCTGTCTTTACGATAAGAACATCACCCTCTTCTACTTTAGCTGCGTTTTCTCCTTCAAGCAAAAAGTATGTATCATTTGTTACAGGGTCTAAATAAGCAATATTACTAAATATAGTTTTATAAGAACCACCATCAGATTTAATTGCAAACTTATAACCCTTAGCCCAATAAGGAGGGGTTTGAGAAGTTGGTATATTAACTTGTATTTTATTTTGAGTAACAGAAGAAGAAGGAGGAGTGCTAATAGTATTTGTACTACTAACCAATGCTGTTGTAGCTCTACTATACTCATCAACATATATCATTGAAACCTCATAGCTTCTATCACTATGTAAACTTTTAGGATTACCAACTGAATTATAAGTAGCAGTTGGAACACCTAATATTTTATAGTATTCAAAAACAACATCCCCTGAGCTATTTTGAAACTCCATAGCAATATTAGACAACGTTAAAAGATTTGTTGTCAAATTAATACTAATAGCTTGGTCAAGTTGTGTTATTCCGCTTCTTTGTTTTTCATAACTTCCAAGTGCTGTTGGAATTGCACAATTTACTGTATCAGTAAAAGTAAATCCATTACAAGAATCTTGAACACTTAGTATGTTACCACCTGTTGTACCAATTACATTTACAAACTCTTGAGATGTAACTAATTCATTTACATTATTGTATACTTTATTAATAGGAAATATAAGAGAAACTATAATATCTTCTGATGTTTCAGCAGGTGGTGTTGCACCGCCAACCGCATGAAAAGAATCATGCTCTAAAACATATTCAAAAGAAAGCTCTGCTCCTACCTCTGTAGGAAATATATCTGTTGGAATATTAATTTCAAGAGCAGAATCTTGAACTACTTTGCTAAAGTTTCCAACAGTATAAGAAGTTGGTCCTTTGCCTGTGTCTAAATCTATATCAGTTGCATCTACAGAATTTAAAGATAAGTTATATCTTAAATCAATAGCTTCACCGTTAGAGTCTTTTAAATCATATCCATCTACGTAGTTTCCATAAATTAATCTATTGCCCATTAAAGTTTGAGCCTTAGCTTTATGAGGAACATTATCGTATAATCTTAACAACTCTGACTCAGGAAGTACTGTAAATATTTTACTATTACTAAAAGTAAAAGAATATTTTGTATTGTCTGAATAACCTAAGTTATATTTGTTTATTTTTTCAATAACCTTAATTACATTGCTTTCAGCTTCTTTAAATAAAAGGTCAACACCTATAACCAATTCTCCTCCTGTATCAAATGTTACATCTACAGCATTATACTGATTAACCATTCCATCGTTAACACCACTTTTTATAGAAGGTTTATAAGCTCTAGGGTTAAAAGCTATTTCACTCCAAGGAGAGGTTGCACTGTATTCTCCACTTTCATATAAATATCTATAAGCAAAAGAAACAAATCTTTCAGTTAAGAAATCCGAGTTATTGTTTACATTAGTCATAGCTAATGTAGGTGCTGTAAATGGAGGTTTTTTAATAACTAAAATATCCTCAGAAGAAAACCTGTCTATATAGTTAGCAGGATTCTCATAGTTGTTCATTACATTAATAACCCTTGGAGGGTTTAAGTTGTCTGTAAAAAACAACAAATCGTCAATTTTATTTACACCCGTAATAAGATGTTTAGGGTCAAAATTTAATGTAGTGTTTTGACCTTCACCATCATCAGAACTAATTACGTGATATGCTAACACATCTGAATTAGTATTGTATGATAGTATCATATCTATTTTACCCGTAGCTGAAGCTGTAAATGAGCTGTCATGCACAAACCAATATATAGTATCTTTTTGACTATCGTGAAGGCTACCTATACAAGTGGCATTATCACTTAGGTTTACACCGTTAAAATTTAACATAGTCAAAGAAGTGTTTCCTAATGCATTCTCTACAGAACCAATTTCAGAAGCTTCAGTAGAACCTAGTCTTACGTTTAATGCATCTACATACTGACCGTTAGGAACAAGTCTCTCATCGACACTTTTGTTCATCTTACCGGCAACAAAATTCTTTTGAATATCCGCCATATTACTTTATCCACTTATCTCTTCCTCGAAGATTCATTAATAGTCTTCCGGGATGAATATTACTAATTCTAATTTTTGCATTTCTTAAAAGAGCTGTCTT
>Ga0206677_10003136_pt1 | contig 14083 bp, 15 predicted proteins | sample M130m12015metaG_FD_155475 | JGI IMG/M metagenome (GOLD analysis project Ga0206677, IMG submission 155475) | Ammonia-oxidizing marine archaeal communities from Monterey Bay, California, United States - M1 30m 12015 | ecosystem: Environmental > Aquatic > Marine > Intertidal zone | place: USA... | reverse complement strand
TTTTGTTATTTTGTTATCAATTCATTTCTAGACGCTTTTTTAACAGCAGCAATCATGTCTGTGGTAAGTGGCATTATGATCTTTATTTCAATCTTCGTTTTACTTCCTTTAAGTTATCAATATAAAGGAAAACTAGAACATGTACTTGGGCTGGTTACAGGAATGTTTGTTATTGGAATTTCAATTTATTTGATGTAATTATTTCCCCATTCCTGGTAAAATATTAAAAGCAGTACTTTTCATTTCATTTTCATTGACATGATCGGCATCTTTTATTGCTTGATTAAAACCTTCAATTAACGCGTCAATTAGACTCTCTTTTTCTAAATTTTCTAAAATTTCATCTTCAATGAATAATTCTTTAAGTTTCCTATTGCCATCTAAAACAAATCTTATTTTTCCATTTAATGAGTCTCCCTTGACATATATGTTTTCTAATCTTTTTTTTGAATCTTCAACTACACCTTGCATATCTTGTAGTTTAGACATCATGTCTTTCATATTTTGGTTTCCAAACATTAATTTAATTTTTATTTAAATGATCATTTCTTTTCTTTTTTTCTTTTAAATCTTTCATATTCCAACTATATAATTTGAATCCTACATATAAACCTCCAAAAAATATAATTCCGATAAAAAAAACAATAAAAAAATCTCCAGGCGACATATTATATAATTTTATTTTGAATAACTTTTTCAAGTTGAATACCTCTAGATCCTTTCAAAAGAATGTAGTGGTCCTCCAAATGTTCTAATTTCAAAAAATCTAAAAGTTGCGTTGTGTTGTCAAAGCATCTAAAATCATTCTTAGTTTTTTGATAACATTTACCTACTAAAAGGGTACTTATTGAAAGACCTTTTATATAATCTACTATTAATTGGTGTTCCGCTTTCTCTTCACTTCCTAATTCCAACATGTCTCCTAAAACAATCAATTTTTTAGAGTGTTTTATGTTCTTAAAACTAATTAATGCCTCTTTTGTGCTTGTTGGGTTAGCATTGTAGCAATCTGCAATAATTTTGTTGTTATGGGTTTTAATTAATTGTGATCTGTTGTTTGAAGGTTTATAATTTGTAATGGAATTTGCAATTTTTTCGACTTCAATATCAAAAATTTCTCCAAATCGAAAAGCTGCTAATAAATTGTTGAGATTATAACTTCCAATTAAATTGGTGCTAAACGCTATGGTTTTCGTATTGGAAATCACTTTTAATTCTAAGTAGGGGTTTTCTTTTATAATTAGTCCTGAAACATCGGATTTTTTAGTACCATAAGTATATTTCTTGATATCTTTTGGAATATAATCTGTCAAGATTTTATCATCGTTATTAACGATAATATTTCCTTTGGTTTTAATAATATAGTTATATAATTCAAATTTTGTTTTTCTAATATTTTCAATATTGCCAAATCCTTCAAGATGCGCTTTGCCAATATTGGTGATAATTCCATAATTCGGAAGGGTGATTTCTACTAATTCTTTAATATCACCAATTTTACTTGCTCCCATTTCAATAACGGCAATTTGGTGAGTCTTTTGGAGCTTTAGAAGTGTTAAAGGAACTCCTATGTGATTATTTAAATTTCCTTCTGTTATTAGTAAACGATACTTTGATTTTAAAACTGCACCTATAAGTTCTTTACTAGTTGTTTTTCCATTGGTTCCTGTTATTCCAATAACGGGAATGTTAAATTTCTTACGATGTAAAAGGGCTAAATCTTGCAAACATTTTAAAACATTATCAACTAGAAATGTTTTTCCTTCAATAAAATATTTTTTTTCATCTATTACTGCAAATGATGCCCCGAGAGTTAAAGCTTTATTAGCATATAAATTACCATTAAAATTAGGTCCTTTTAAAGCAAAGAAGATGTCGTTTTTACAGATGTTTCTGGAGTCAGTTGTAATTTGTTGATTACAAGATAAAAAAGCATCGTAAATACTTGCTATCATTATTCTCCAAATCTATCCATCACTGCATTAGTAACCCCAGTTGATGAGAATCCTCCGTCATGAAAAAGATTTTGCATGGTTACATACTTAGTAAGATCGCTAAACATGGATATACAGTAATTAGCACAATCTAGAGAACTAGCATTTCCTAGTGGACTCATGTTTTCACTAAAGTCTATAAATTTATCAAATCCAGTTACACCACTTCCTGCAGTTGTTACAGTTGGAGACTGAGATATGGTGTTTACTCTTACTTTTTTTGAAGTACCATAATGATAACCAAAGCTTCTAGTTATGGATTCTAACAATGATTTTGCGTCAGCCATGTCATTGTAATCGGGGAAAATTCTCTGAGCAGCAATGTAGGTAAGTGCCACCACTGATCCCCACTCATTAATTGCATCCATTTCGGAGGCAACTTGTAAAACTTTATGTAAAGACATTGCAGAGACATCCAATGTTTGTTTGTACCATTCGTAGTTGAGTCCTGTATATTTTTTCTTTTTCCTTACATTAGGAGACATACCAATAGAATGTAAAACAAAATCTACTTTGCCACCCAATATTTCTTGTGACTCGCTAAATAGATTTTTTAACTCCTCCACGTTGGTTGCATCTGCAGGTATAACTTTAGAGTTTGTTTTTTCAGCTAAATCATTAATTGCACCCATTCTCATTGCAATAGGGGCATTGGTGAGGGTAAATGTTGCACCTTCTTCGTGTGCTCTTTCTGCTACTTTCCATGCTATAGACATGTCATTTAAGGCTCCAAATATGATTCCTTTTTTTCCTTTTAGTAAATTGTGAGACATATATTTTGTTCTTTTATTCAAATATAGAAATATAGATCAATAAATTTTCTTTCATTTTTGAAAATACTGTAGTTTAGTTATATACAATGTCAAAGAATTACCATCGTACATTAGGAATACCACCGACAGCTAGTAAATCCGAGGTTAAAAAAGCTTATAGAATACTCGCTAAAAAATACCATCCTGATAAAAATAATTCTAGAAAAGCTCAACAACTTTTTATAGAAATAAATGAAGCATATGCAGTACTTTCAAAAGATGACCTTCCAATTACGAATAGACCAACAGTAAAACATGGAAAAAGTAAGGGGTCTAGCATTTCAGAAATGGAACTTGAAAAAAGAATGCAGTGGGCGAAAAAATATGCTCAATACAAAAAAATAAAAGAAGAAAAAATAAATGAAATTAGTTATTATAAAATACAAAATTCATCTGTAGGGAGAACAACTTTTTTAATAAGTATAATTAGTATCGTATTGGCTTTTTCTATTTTTTTAGATTTTAAAATTTTGCCTTTAACAGCTTTCAAAGTAGACTTAGTCACTAATTATATTGATATGGGTTCTCAAAAACTAGCTCTAAAGCTAAAAGATGAACAAGATAATGAGTTTGAATTTGGAGTTTCCTTTGATGACATCAAAAGAATAGATATAGCTTCTATTAAAGAATTTAATTGCCAGAAAAGTTTTTTATTTAGACAGAAGACCAATATGCTTCTAAAAGTAAAGGATAAAGAGATTTCAATTTTCAATCATTATTGTGTATACAAAGTATTTTATTTTTACTTCATAATATTATTGTTACCGCTAATTACATTGATTTCTAAAGGCCCCAATACTGTCTACATTTTGTCTACCTATGTGATATCAAGTCTTTCAGTAATTGGTATGGTTTTTCTGTTTTTAACATTCCTACTATGAGAATACGATTATTTCCGTTGTTTTTTTTATTTATAAGTTGTAACAATTCTCCTCCTAAAAAATACTATCAAAAGAATTTTACTGAATCTTCTAATAAAAAAGAGGTTGTAGTTCCTTCAAAAAAAAGAAAAAAAACAAACTATTCTAAACTAATTACTAATCAAAATGTTAAGGAAAAATTATTCGAATTTGGTTCAAAAAACAAAGAAGATTTAATACTTATAAAAACTGTATTAGGTTCTATTAAAATTAAACTTTACAAAGAAACACCACTACATAGAGCAAACTTTATAATGTTAGCTAAAAGAAATTTTTTTGATTCTACTATTTTTTACAGAGTAATCAGAAATTTCATGATTCAAGGTGGGAATAGTGATGATAATAATATGTTACAAAAGATGGCCAAAATAGGGATGTACAAAGTGCCGCCAGAAATTAACAAGAAATACATTCATAAAAGAGGTGCTTTAGCAATGGCAGTACAAGAACAGTACTATAAGAATCCTACAAAACAAAATTTATCGTCTAGCCCTTACAATTTTTATATTATTCAAAAAGGACCCATTTCTGACAATTATATGGATAAAATTGAAGAAAAATATAAAATCAAAATTCCAATCAAAAACAGATCTCTGTATAAAAAAATTGGTGGTAGTCCACATTTAGACAATGAATACACAGTATTCGGTGAAGTGGTTAATGGCATGGAGGTTGTTGACAAAATAAGTAAGTTAATTACAGACGGAAAAAATAGACCTTTGACTAATTTGTATTTGTCAGTAGACGTTATTCAGTGATTTTAATAGTTCTTAAATGTAACTTTTTTTAAAATTATTAGTAAATTATAGCAAAGAATAGCATTTAAATGAATCAAAGTACGACCTATATTGGCTTTATATCATCTATGTCTGATCATCTACAATTGCACAGAAAAGTTTATGTTTTCTTTTTAGGTTTTATGATTTTTGGAACCCTTTCTTTTATTAACTATGAATCTACAAATCTAAAAGAAATTAACTCTGTTGATAATGATGTGGTTTTCCTTAACAAGGATTCTAAATCCAAGTTGAAAATTGCTTATGATGATGTAAATACCAAAGAAATAGATTCTCCTTTAACTACCCATTCAAATCATTTGAAAGAAACAGAACATAAATTTGCTTTAATTGTGGGTTCTTATTTAGAAATATCTAATGCAAAAAAATTAAAAATTGAAATGAATGATAGAGGGTTTAAAGAATGTGAGGTTATTCACAATGAAAAAACTTCAAAGTTTTGGGTTACTTTAAAATTTTATAAAAATAAAAAAGATGCCGTATCTGATAGAGAAAGATATCTTTTGGATGGATGGATCAAACAAATGTAAAGTTATTACTTTAAAATAATTCCAACTGGGCAATGATCTGACCCCATTACATCGTTCATAATAAAACTGTCTTTTACCATGTCAATTGCATCTTGTGAAGCTAGAAAATAATCTATTCTCCAACCAACATTTTTGGATCTAGAATTAAAACGATAACTCCACCAAGAATATTTAATTTTTTCAGGATAGAAATATCTAAAGGTATCCGTAAAACCTGCAGAAATAAAATTATCCATTCCGTCTATTTCCTGTTGAGTGTAGCCAGATGTTTTATTATAATTAGATTTTGGATTCTTTAGGTCTATAGGTTGGTGAGCTACGTTTAAATCTCCATTTAGAAATACGGGTTTATCTTTATTTGATATATAACTTAATAATTCTTTATCCCATTTTTTTCTGTAATCCAATCTTACTAAACCTGTTCCACTGTTGGGGACATAAACAGTTATGAAATAAAAATTTTCAAATTCAGCACAGATTAGTCTTCCTTCTTGATCGTGTTCTTCAATTCCAAGACCATAGCTAACGTTTAAAGGCTTCTTTTTAGATAAAATAGCTGTACCACTATATCCTTTTTTTATAGCGCTGGATGAAAAAACATGATAACCAGTAACATCTTTTAGTGCAGTTCTAACCTGTTCGTCTTGAGCCTTTGTTTCTTGAAAACCTATAACATCTGCATTAATATGTTCAATAATACCGGCAAGACCTTTTTTTTCAACAGCTCTTATTCCATTTAAATTCCAAGAAACTAATTTCATATACTAATATTAAAAATTTTCAATATGAATGTATTAAATCTTTTTTAATCTGATATTTTTGTAGTTGATAAAATAAAATAACAATGGATTTCAAGTCGTATAACTTTCAAAATAAAAGAGCTTTAGTTAGAGTAGATTTTAATGTTCCTTTAGATGAAAATGGTCGTGTTACTGATGATACAAGAATCAAAATGGCATTGCCAACTATCAATTGGATCATAAAAGCTGGGGGAAGTGTTGTTTTATTATCACATTTAGGCAGACCTAATGATGAACCAGATTCGAGTTATTCTTTGCGCCAAATAATCCCTTGCTTAGAAAATTTATTAAATAAAAATATCACTTTTTGTAATGATTGTATTGATGAAAACTCTTTAATAATTACAAAAAATTTAAAACCAGGATGCATCGTGTTATTAGAAAATCTAAGGTTTTACAAAGAAGAAAAATTAGGTGATGAAGATTTTGCTAAAACATTATCAAAACATGGAGATGTTTATGTAAATGATGCTTTTGGAACTGCTCACAGAGCACATGCTTCAACTTCGATTATAGCAAATTTTTTCCCAAATGATAAAATGTTTGGATTTTTGATTCAGAATGAAATTAAAAGTGTTGAAACAGTTCTCAATTCTAGTAAGTATCCACTCACCGCCATTGTTGGTGGTGCAAAAGTATCATCAAAAATTACCATTATTTTAAAACTGATTGAAAAAGTAGACCATTTAATAATTGGTGGTGGTATGGCTTACACATTTATCAAAGCTCAAAAAGGATCTATCGGTAAATCTTTAGTAGAAGAGGATTACTTAGATTTAGCAATTGAAATACTTGATAAAGCAAAAAAAAGAAATGTTCAAATTCATTTACCTTCAGATGCTTTGTGTTGTAAAGAGTTCGATAATAATTCTGTTTCAACTACTAGATCTATTTATGAAATACCAAATGATGAAATGGGGCTAGATATAGGAGAGGATTCTATAAAAAATTTCGAAGAAGTAATAAAAAAATCTTCTTTGATTTTATGGAACGGGCCAATGGGTGTTTTCGAAATGAGTAATTTTCAAAAGGGTACTCAGTCAGTAGCTAATGCAATTGTTTCAGCAACAGAAAATAATGCTTTTTCTCTCATTGGTGGTGGTGATAGTGTTGCAGCAATAAATTTGTTTAAATTAGCTGATAAGGTAAGTCATGTTTCTACTGGCGGTGGAGCTATGTTAGAATATCTTGAAGGAAAAGAATTACCTGGAATCAAATCTATAAGAAGTCTGTAAATGAAAAATATTTTTTCGTTTTTAATAATCATTTTATTTTTTGCAGGTTGTCAAGAAAAATCTGAAAAATGGATAGATAATATTATACTTTCAGAAAATGAATTATTAATGGCCGCTAGTGTTGATTTAAACACAATTATAAAAAAGTCAGACATAGAAAACAGTAATAATATAACTAACCAACAAAAATTACTTTTTAATGCTTTTAATGCTTCTTTAAAAAGTAGTTTATTGGGTTTCGATATTGAAACTCCTCAAAAAATCTTTGTAGTTGCCAATGAAGCTAATTTAGATGGTGCTTTTTTTTGGGTGGGTGAAATAACGAGTGAATTTCTTTTTGAAAAAACATTGAAAAACCTTTTTAAAACGAAGGAATTAACCAACTCGAATTTAAATTCATTTTTCATTGATCAATACAATGCTTTGGTAACCTTCAATGAAGATTATTTTATAGTTGGAATATCTTCAGAAACAAGCTTCTTAGAATCAAAATCGAAATCCTATTTTACAAGTCCAAAAATCCCTTCAGAAAATCCATCTTTAACCAACTTCTTACTAAATAAGGACGATATTGGATTTTATGTTTCAAACGAAAGAATTAACCATTTTGAAAATAATGATAATAGTTCTACACCTAATTTTAAACCTTCTAGTTTTAGGAGCTTTGATCAATTTGGAAAAGAACTTTTAGGCAGTATTAATTTTTTAAACGGAGAAATTGTTTTTAGAATTATTTCTGACAATTCTAAAAATATAATCTACAAAAATATAGCGGTTAATTCTAATTTTAAAAAATTCGTTTCCTTCAGCAAAAATCCAATTTCTTTTGTTTTTAGTAATTTGAATTTATCCAACTCTAAATTGTCTCAAAACATTAATTTCTTTTATGATTATTTCCCAAAAGATTTTATTGTAAATCAAATTTTCAACTCTAAAGAAGGTGTTTCTTCATTAACTGGAGAAATTTCAATTTCATTATTTAATGGTGCTAAAAATGACTTAAATTCAGAAACAGACGAATTATTAAATGATGATTATTGGGAAGATGATTTCACTGAAGAAAATTTAAAAATTGATAATTTGCCATCATTTTTAATGAGTTTGGGTGTAAAAAATAAAGAGATTTTGATAAATTATTTGAAAATCATTAATGATGATTTTAATTTAAACCAGATTTCATCGTTTAATAATTCCTTTGTTTTTTTGCAGAATAACATTTTCCATATTTCTAATAATGAACAGGAATTAAAAGCTTTTATTAAAATGAAAGGTTTAAATACTTCAAATAAAATTAATTTAACTTCATTCCAAAAACCATTATATGGTCATGTAGACCTAAAAGAAACTATGAAATTTCTGAATTTAAATAATGATAATTCAATGCCATTTGAAATAAACAAATTAATGAATAGTATTACTTTTTCTGGATCTAACGAAGAATTTAAATTTTCATTGGAATATGTAGATAAAAACACAAATTCTATTAGTTCTACAATAGATTTCATATTACAGAATAAGTTCTTAGAAGCCTATTTGTAATTTTCAATAGCTTTTCTTACGCTCCCGTATTTTTTTATAAGTTGTTGAGCTTCTTTTAATTCTAAATTGGTTTCTTCCATCACCATTTTCTCTGCTCGAGAAACCAACTTATTATTTGAAAGTTGCATATCTATCATTTTATTACCCTTAATTTTTCCAAGTTGAATCATTAAGGTAGTAGATATCATATTTAAAACTAATTTTTGCGCGGTTCCCGATTTCATTCTAGTACTTCCAGTTACAAATTCAGGTCCAACAATTGGTATTATAGAACATTGAGCAATTTTGTCTAATGGGCTTTCGGGATTGCAACTTATACACCCAGTAAAAATATTATGGTTATTACTTTCTTTTAATGCCCCAATTACGTAAGGTGTAGTTCCGGATGCTGCAATTCCTATTACACTATCCAATTCATTAATATTATGTTTTTTTAAATCCAACCAACCCTGAGAAAGATCATCTTCTGCAAATTCTACAGCTTTTCTTATTGCAAGGTCACCACCAGCAATTATTCCAATTACTAAATTATCAGAAACACCAAATGTAGGAGGGCATTCACTTGCATCAACTACTCCTAATCTACCACTTGTACCGGCACCAATATAGAATAGTCTACCACCCAATTTCATTTTTTTAGAAATCTGATTAACTAGGAAGTTAATTCTTGGTATTACTTTTTGAACAGCAGTGGCGACTTTCTGATCTTCTAGATTTATATTAGTTAACAACTCATTAATACTTTGCTTTTCTAAGTTGTGGTGGTGGGATACTTGTTCAGTAATTTTTTTAAAACCCATTTTTTGTCATCTTATTTATGAATGTTGAAAAATTAAGTTATACAATTATTACTATTATCTATCCTTATTTGGTAATTTGTTTAAATATATATAATATCACAAAATGTTAAAAGAAGGAGATAATGCACCAAATTTTAAAGGACTGGATCAGAATGAAAAATCAATCCAATTAAGCGACTTTTCAGCAAAAAAATTAGTTCTATATTTTTACCCCAAAGACGACACCCCTGGATGTACCAAAGAAGCTTGCAACCTTAGAGATAACTATACTAGTTTAATAAAAGATGGTTATGCTGTGATAGGCGTAAGTGCAGATAATTCCGCGAAACATTCAAAATTTATTACTAAATATGATTTGCCATTTTCTTTAATTGCAGATACTAAAAAAGAAGTAATAAATAGTTATGATTGTTGGGGGCCAAAGAAATTTATGGGAAGAGAATATGAAGGTATACTAAGAAAAACATTTATTATTGAAAATAATAAAATTGTTAAAATATTTGAAAAAGTAAAAACAACAGATCATTACCAACAAATTATAGAGGCCCTAAAGTAGTGCGTAAAACGATTACGTTGCTAATTTATAAATTGCTTTAAATTGAAAAAAATGGAAGACATAAGTAAAGAAAAATTAAAAGCCCTACAGGCTACCCTTGATAGATTAGATAAATCCTACGGTAAGGGATCTGTTATGAGATTGGGAGATGAGCCAGTTGAGAAAATTGAAGTAATTAAAACAGGTTCAGTTACACTAAATAGAGCATTAGGAGTTGGAGGCTTTCCAAAAGGTAGAGTAGTAGAAATATACGGACCAGAATCTTCCGGTAAAACCACACTAGCGATACATGCAATTGCCGAAGCTCAAAAAACTGGAGGTATAGCTGCTATAATTGATGCTGAGCATGCTTTTGATCAGTTTTATGCTAAAAATCTTGGAGTTGACATTGATAATTTGTTAATTTCTCAGCCAGATAATGGTGAACAAGCTCTTGAAATAGCAGATAACTTAATAAGGTCAGGTGCTATAGATATTTTAGTAATAGACTCTGTTGCAGCACTTACTCCTAAAGCTGAAATCGAAGGCGAAATGGGTGATAACCAAATGGGGCTCCAAGCAAGATTAATGTCAAAGGCCTTGAGAAAATTAACCGGAAGTATTAGTAAAGCAAATACCTGTTGTATTTTCATAAATCAGTTAAGAGAAAAGATAGGAGTTATGTTTGGTAATCCAGAAACAACTACTGGCGGTAATGCACTGAAATTTTATTCTTCCGTAAGAATTGATATTAGAAGATCAAGTGCTATCAAAAATGCAGATAAAGTAATTGGCAACAGAACAAGAGTAAAAGTTGTTAAAAACAAAGTTGCTCCTCCTTTTCAGCAAGCAGAATTTGATATCATGTATGGTGAAGGAATTTCTAAAACAGGTGAAATAATTGATTTAGGTGTTGAAATGAATATTATTAATAAATCTGGTTCTTGGTATTCCTACGGAGATACTAAATTAGGCCAGGGCAGAGACGCTGTTAAAGAAATATTATTCGATAATCTAGAACTGTTAGAAGAACTTGAAAATAAGATTACTGACCAGCTCAATAATTAATAAAACTTTAACTAATTTTAAGGCCCGTTAAGGGCCTTTTTTATGAAATATATCATTATTCTTTTTCTATTTATTAGTAGTTGCTCTACTAAAACATCTAAACAAAGTTCATCTGAGATTATTTCGTCCGATAAATCTGAAATAGATCAAAATTATGAAATTCAGAATTTATACGATATTGATAAAGAAATTATCAAAAACCCAAAGAGTCCAAATGTATATTTAAAAAGAGCTCTTTATTATCAGAAAAAAAGAAATTTTCAAGCTGCTTTAACTGATATAAACAGGGCGTTAAGTATAACTCCAGATGTCTCTTTTTTAAAATACCACAAAGCTGCAATACTCTATGAATTGGCAGTTTTAAAACAAGATGTTAGTCTAATTGACGAATCAAAAATATATTTAGATAACTGTATAAAAGAAGATCAAGAAATTATTTCTGCAAGGTTACTGAGAGCAAAGATTTATTTATTTGAAAAAAAAACAGAGGAAGCCATAAAGTTGGTTAACCAAGTTTTAAAAGTTGAGAAACGAGTAGCAGAAGCTTATCTGATAAAAGGAATGGTTTATCATTATTTGGGTAATAATAAGCTGGCCAGTTCGTCTTATCAAACAGCAATTGAAGTAGATCCTAACTACTACGATGCCTATATTCATATGGGTATGATTTCTGAAATTTCTGACAATTATAACGCTGTGGATTATTATAACTCAGCTATCGAAATTGAACCTAATAATATAGAAGGATATCGAAATAAGGGATTGTATTACCATTTTAACTCAGAATACAATAGTGCTCGAAAAGAATTTAAAAATATCATCAATATTGATTCAATGTTTGAAGAAACGTACTTCAATATTGGAAATACTTTTTTAGGTGAATATGATCAAAATAAAGAAGATTTCATTCTTGATTCTGCATTTTATTATTTTTTAAAAGCAGTAGATATAAATCCATTCTATGTACAAGCAATTCATAATATTGGGTTGTGCCATGAAGTGAAAGACGATATATCTAAAGCAAAAAAATACTACAATAGAGCAATTAATATTGATAATAATTACCGTCCTTCATTAAATGCTTTAAATGATCTTGATTAATTTATAAGCTGTATAAGTTGGTTAATATTTAAAAACCTTCCCCTTTTTACGTTGTTTAGGACAATGATGGTTTGGTCTTTTTCCAATACTTTTATAAAATAGGATCTAAACCCTTTCCACCAACCTGTATGATATACGATTTTACCATAATCCTTATGGTCTTTTAATCTAAATCCGTAGCCATAATTTTTATTTATTTTATAGTTTTTATTCATTTTACTGAAAGCTAATTTTTTTAAACTGTCACTAATTAAAATATTTTGCTCTAATGCTCTGTCAAATTTTAGCAAATCCAATGTGGTTGAATAAATCCCTTTATCTCCAACAACTCCATTTAGATAGACATCTTCCCACGGAGTTCTATTTTCATATCCTTGAGCAGGATAAATTAATTCTTCAGAATTAGTTCTATCATATACTACACTACTATTCATTCCAATTAAATTGAAAATATTATTTTTAATATATTCCTTAAATGTATTACCAGTTATTTTCTCAACAATAGAGGCCAATAATAAAAAATTAGTGTTGCAATAATAGTATCTCCGATTAGGTGGGTAGTTTTTTAGAGGTTTGATTTTGGATATAATTTTTAATACATCGTTATTACTTATAGTTTTTGTTTTGTCTGGCCATACCTCACTTGGGTTGTCACAAAAATGTGTATACTGACTTAAACCCGATCTGTGTGATAAAAGTTGATGAATAGTAATTCCATCATATGGAAAGTCTGAAAAAAATTGATTAATGGTGTCGTTCAGACTTAATTTACCATCTTGTATTAATTGTAATACAGCAATTGCTGTAAATGGTTTAGAAACTGAAGCTAACTGAAATGTATGTTGTTCTGTTAGCTCTTCTTTTTTTGAAATATTAGCGTATCCATAGCTTTCTTTTGAAATAATATTTCCATTTTCTGCAAATAAAATATTTCCATTAAATTGATTTTTTTTAAACTTTTTTAAAAAAAAGGACTCTACTTTAACTTTTCTATCGTCATTTTTTAGATTTTTAAATTCACTTATGGATGTGTTGATTTTATTTTTTTTAGATTTTTTCTTACTCTCATTGTTATTACATGAAATGGTAATTAGAAAAGAAATCAGAAAAATACTATATCGATTTATCATTTTAATTTTGTCTGTATTGAATTTGGAATGTGTTTTAAAAAGATTTTAGAGTCTTTGAAGATTCTCAATTTGGTTTCCTAATCTTCTGTAGCACCAAAGTTTATCTTTAAAGATAGAAGACTTAAAAATAGACTTATTAAGTAACATTCTAACACACTCTTGAATTCCTTCAATTATGGAAGGGTGGGGGTGAACCATTTCTGCTAATTCTTGAATGTTTTTATCCATTTTCATTAGCAGACCAATTCCTTGAATAGTACTAGATGCATGCTCTCCAACAGCTCTCATCCCTAAAATTTTCATTTTATCATCGTCCGTAACAATTATTTTGAAAAACCCTTCAGTTTTTCGCATAGCAATAGCTCTTGCAATACAAGAGTAATCCAATTTAACAACTTTAACTGGGATGTTTTCTTCAATACAAGTTTTTTCATTGATTCCGACAGAGGCAACTTCGGGTTGAAGAAACATGATAGTACATATGTTTTTGTAGTTTATTGGATAGTATTTTTTAGAGAAAATTCTTTCAACTGCGTAACGACCTTCTAGTTCTCCTACATTCACTAACGATATGTGACCACTAGCATCTCCAACAACATAAATATTGGGAATATTTGTTTGGGTGTCTACATCACCAATATGAACACCTCTTTTACTCAAAGTTACACCAGCATTCTCCATTTTTAAACCTTCTATACAAAGTTTTCTTCCAACAGATAAAAGGGCTTTTTCTACACGAATCACCTCTTTAGTCCCGTCTTTATAAGATAATTCGTATTCTACTTCACCATCTTTAATTTCAAGTCTTTCTAACTGAGCTTT
>Ga0206677_10003134_pt1 | contig 14093 bp, 11 predicted proteins | sample M130m12015metaG_FD_155475 | JGI IMG/M metagenome (GOLD analysis project Ga0206677, IMG submission 155475) | Ammonia-oxidizing marine archaeal communities from Monterey Bay, California, United States - M1 30m 12015 | ecosystem: Environmental > Aquatic > Marine > Intertidal zone | place: USA... | reverse complement strand
GCATGATCATTACCAATGGAAAAAGTCATAATTTTTGTTTTTTGTAAAAGTACACAAAGCGGATAAGTATGTGAATAAGTGTCAATCTTAATTCAATAAAATGTTGATAAGTTCTCATAAGGTTAAGGTGCTTTCTGTTTTGTTTTTCTACCTGAAAAAAAAATTGATTAAATAAAAAATAATTGTTGTTTTTGATTCACTGTTTATGAATAAAAAGGAGTCTAGTTATGAACTCATAAAAGGACTATTAACAAAAGAAAATACTACCAATCTACATTATAAACAACTGTTCATAATTAACCTATCCAACTAGATTGTAAAACATTAGATTACTCATAAACTTGTAAAGAAGGTTAATAAGTATGTATTATTCATAAAAACAAAAAGGAAGTAAAAAAGAAATACCGCTATTAACACTCTATAATAAGTATCATTTTTTTTAAAATTTTTAAAAATAATAAATGAAATATATAATAGTTGTGAATAAAAGAGAACCCTTATCAATTTTAATGCACTAGCTTTGTGGAATATATGGGAAAACGAAAAAACAACAACCGTCATATTGAAAAGAAGATTCTTTCTTTTTTTCGTGAAAATCCATCCAAAGAATACAACTACAAGCAAATTGCAGCGGTCCTCGAAATAAGGGATACTAAGGGAAGAAACGAACTAATTAAACTATTAAATTTAAATGTATCTAGTAAGCAATTGGTGAGCCCAACAAAAGGAAAATACAAACTCTCCCAAGCAAAAAAACAATACCATAAAGGAAGATTAGAAGTAACGTCCTCAGGAAGAGGTTTTGTTATATGCGAAGATTTAGAACAAGACATTGCTGTACCAAAAAATGGAATTAATAAAGCCTTTAATGGTGATATAGTAGAAGTATATTGTTATAAGCGAAAATCGAATGGTGGATTTGAAGGTGAAATAGTTCAAATTATTGAGCGAAACAAAACTGATTTTGTTGGTGTGCTTCAAATAGAAAAAAACTATGCATTTGTTTTGACTCGTAATGCTCGCATGTATACTGACTTTTTTATTGACAAAAAGCAATTAACAGCTGATTATAATGATGGAGACAAAGTTCTTGTTCGCTATACAGATTGGCCGAAAAAAGCAGAATCTCCTTATGGTACATTGATAGAAAATTTTGGCTCACCAGGAGAAACAGCCACAGAAATGCATGCTATATTATCCGATTATGGTTTACCTCTTCATTTTCCTGAAGAAGTAGAGGCAGCTGCAGCTGCAATTGATCAAACAATATCAAAAGAAGAAATAAAGAAAAGAAGAGATTTCAGGGATGTGTTAACATTTACGATTGACCCAAAAACAGCCAAAGATTTTGACGACGCTTTATCTTTTCAGCAATTAGACGACGACCTTTTTGAAGTAGGTATTCATATTGCCGATGTTTCTCATTATGTTGAACCCGACAGTATTCTTGACCAAGAAGCTTTAGCCAGAGCGACTTCTGTTTATTTGGTAGACAGAGTTGTCCCTATGCTTCCAGAGGTTTTATCCAATGGAGTATGCTCATTGCGTCCGCATGAAGAAAAATATACATTTTCATCCGTCTTTGAAATAACATCAAAAGGAGATATAAAAAAGGAATGGTTTGGTAAGACAGTTATTTATTCTGATCATCGCTTTGCTTATGAAGAAGCACAAGATATTATTCAATCAGGAACACCAGTAGTAACAGAAAAACATTCTCTTCGTGATGGTTCTTATGAAGTAGATCAATCAACCTATAATGCAATTACCACACTCGATAAAATTGCTAAAATACTTCGTAAAAAACGCATGAAGAATGGAGCAATTTCTTTTGATCGTGTTGAGGTTGCTTTTAATTTAAAAGAAGACAATACACCTGAAAGCGTATTCTTTAAAACCTCTAAAGACGCTAATAAATTGATTGAAGAGTTTATGTTATTAGCCAATAAACAAGTAGCTCGATTTGCTGGAAAAAGAGAAAAAGCTTTACCGATGGTTTACCGTATTCATGATGAACCAGATCCAGATAAATTAAATAATTTACAAATGGTCGTTGCTGGTTTTGGTTATAAACTAAATTTGAAAACAAAGAATGTAAGTCAATCCATTAATAACCTCCTGTTTGAAACCCAAGGAAAGCAAGAGCAAAATATGATAGATACACTCACTATTCGTTGTATGAGTAAGGCAGAATATACCACACAAAATATAGGTCACTATGGGTTAGCATTTGATTTTTATTCTCATTTTACCTCTCCTATTAGACGTTATCCTGATGTAATGGTTCATCGTTTATTGGAACAGCATTTAAATAATAAAAAAACAGCTCCAATAGAATCGATTGAAGAGGCTTGTGCACATTCATCACAAAGAGAGCTTTTGGCGACCAAAGCAGAACGTGACTCTATTAAGTTTATGCAGATAAAATTTATGGAAAATCATATTGGCCATATTTTTGAAGGTGTTATTTCTGGAGTTACTGACCGCGGTTTATATGTTGAGATAATCGAAAACAAATGCGAAGGTATGGTACGCATTAAAGACGTACCTGGTGATTATTATTCCTTTGACGAAAAAAACCACGCTTTAGTCGGCGAAAGAACAAATAAAATATATCAATTGGGAGATATAATTTCAGTTGAAGTTGCTAAAGCAGATTTGATAAAAAGACACTTAGATTTTACTTTTGCAACAGTTGAAGAATAAATTTACCTTTAATACAAATACTGTTTTATGAAAAAGCTCGTATCAATTTTAGTTTTAGTGGTTTCTTTCTTTGCTCAAGCACAAGAAAAAAAGGTTTCAATTTCTCCTTTTTTAGGTGTAAAAGTTTATTCCGGAATTCACGTTAAACTGATACCCTCAGATGAAAATAAAATGGTTATCTCTGGCGAAAATACTGAGACAGTTGTTTTCACTTTAAAGAAAGATGTTTTAAAAATTCGTCATTCAATAGACCAACTTCTCAATCCATCAAACACATACGTTGAACTTCATTTTACTGAAAAATTAGATGCTCTTCATTCTTATCAAGGAAGCATTATCGAATCCAAAGCTGAGATAATAACCACGAGCATTAAAATCAAAGCCCACGAAGGATCAAAACAAACCTTAACGATAGTGGCTGAAAAAATAGATTCAAATGTCAATTCTGGCGCAACATTATCGCTAAGTGGAAAAGCAACTGCACACGAATTATCCATTTTAGGTGGTGGGATTTGTGAGGGTGAAAACCTTCTAACAGAACAATCCATTGTAAAGGTTCGTGCGGGTGGTGTAGCCTATATACATGCTAGTGAATTATTGGATGCAGCGGTAAGTGTTGGCGGCACAGTACGTATCTATGGAAAGCCGATCAAATTGATTAAAAAGAAAGTAATAGGTGGTTCCATCATAGAAATGAACTAAAAAACCCATCCGAAGATGGGTTCTTTTTAGAGGCACCGAGCGGATTCGAACCGCTGTACAAGCTTTTGCAGAGCTCTGCCTAGCCACTCGGCCACGGTGCCATGATGCAAAAATACAGTTTTTATTTTTTAATTTCGTTCTCTTTTTGCTTTTCGTTCGACACTTACATAACCTACATCTCCCCCAATAGGAGGGTTGATTTTTGCAACCTCCACACTTACAGTCTCTACCGATAGGTGCTTCTCCATGATTTCATCGATTATTCGTTGAACGACAGTTTCCAATAATTCCGATCGTTGCTTCATTTCTGTAAATACAATCTGATAAATAGATACATAATCAACAGTGTCTTTTAGTTTATCTGTCCTACAGGAAACAGAGAGATCGGTTTCTACTTCTACATGTACAATATAATCACTTCCAATTTTTGCTTCCTCTTCCAAACATCCATGGTTGGTATGAACCTTTATGTCCCGTACACGTATAATTCCCATATTAACAATTTTTGTGTAAAGATATAAAGACCGATTAAAAAGGGCCTTTCCCCCTATGCTTTTTAATATCTTTGTAAAAAATAGTACATGTCAGAAGAGAAAGCACCATTGCATTTTATCGAACAAATTATAGAAGATGATTTGTCCAACGGTTTTGATACATCAAAAATTCGTTTTCGATTTCCACCTGAGCCCAATGGTTTTTTACATGTAGGTCACCTAAAAGCAATTGCACTTAATTTTAATTTGGGTCAACGTTATAACGCTCCTGTAAATCTTCGTTTTGACGACACCAACCCTGTAAAAGAGAATCAAGAATTTGTTGATGCAATTAAAGAAAATATAGAGTGGCTGGGTTTTTCTTGGGACAAAGAATGTTATGCATCAGATTACTTCCAGCAATTGTACGATTGGGCCTATTATCTAGTCAAAGAAGGTAAAGCGTATATTGATTCCCAGGACTCTGAGGCCATGGCTACTCAAAAAGGTACACCCACACAAACAGGAACCAACAGCCCCTTTCGCGATCGCCCTGTAGAAGAAAACATACGTCTGTTTGAAGAAATGAAAGCCGGTAAGCATGAGGAAGGTTCACATGTGCTTCGTGCTAAAATTGACATGAGTTCTCCAAACATGCTCTTGCGCGATCCTGTTATGTACCGAATCTTGTACAAACATCATCACCGCACAGGAAACGATTGGTGTATATATCCTATGTACGATTGGACCCATGGAGAATCCGATTATATTGAACAGGTATCACATTCCCTTTGCACACTAGAATTTAAACCCCATAGAGAGCTCTACGATTGGTTCTTGGACCAGTTACCCACTTCAAACAAGCTTCGCCCTTATCAGCGTGAATTTGCGCGTCTCAACCTTTCCTATACCGTTACAAGTAAAAGAAAATTAGCTCAGCTGGTAGACGATAATCATGTCAATGGTTGGGACGACCCACGTATGCCCACCATAGCAGGGATGCGAAGACGCGGATATCCACCAAAAGCGTTGATTAATTTCGTCAATACTGCCGGAATATCTAAACGTGAAAACGTTATTGACGTTTCTCTACTGGAATTTTGCGTTCGCGAAGAATTGAACAAAACGACTGCTCGTGTTATGGCTGTTGTCAACCCGATTAAATTGGTTATCACAAATTATCCTGCTGATCAGGAAGAGATGCTCACTTCAATTAATAATCCAGAGGATGAATCACAAGGGTCTAGAGCGATTCCTTTTTCCAGAGAACTTTATATTGAACGTGAAGATTTTAAAGAAGAAGCAAACCGCAAGTTTTTCCGTCTTACTTTAGGTAAAGAAGTGCGTTTAAAAAACGCATACATAATTAAGGGTGAGTCTGTTACAAAAGATGATCAGGGCAATATTACAGAAATCCAATGTTCTTATGACCCTGATAGTAAGAGCGGTTCTGGTTCAGAAGCAAGCATGCGCAAAGTAAAGGGTACGATTCACTGGGTAAGTGTTTCTCACGCGCTTCAGGCCACCGTTCATAATTATGATCGATTGTTCAATGACGAGAGCCCGGACCAACACAAAGAAGCATCTTTCCTTGACTTTGTAAACCCATCTTCTCTGCATACCCAGCAAGCTATGGTTGAACCCTCTCTCAACAGCTTGCCTGTTGGCGAGCGTGTACAATTTCAGCGTTTAGGTTATTATGTTGTAGATAGTAGTTCGCGTGAAAACGAGTTGGTTTTCAACAAAACAGTTGGATTACGAGACACTTGGTCTAAGAAGCAGTAGGCCCTTTTCCTTCTTTTTTCTTCTTTAGGTTTTGTTCTTTCATTGCCTCACCAACCATATTACTGGCAGTAAACGATGCCACCATGTTGTTTAGCATATCACTGCCCGCTTGCGGAGAGTTGGGCAGTAATATCAAATTACTATTCGATTCTTCACCAATGGATTGCAAGGTGTCATAATGTTGTGTTACCACAATAAGAGCCGATGCTTCCTGAGAATTTATTCCTACGTTGTTAAGTACATCTACAGACTCTTCAAGCCCGCGCGCTATTTCTCTTCTTTGGTCAGCAATACCCTGTCCTTGTAAACGCTTACTTTCTGCTTCTGCTTTCGCTTTTTCTACAATTAAAATACGTGCTGCATCACCTTCATATTGGGCAGCAACCTTTTCACGCTCAGCTGCATTAATACGATTCATTGCTTCTTTTACTTGCGCATCTGGATCAATGTCAGTGACCAATGCTTTGATGATATCATAACCATAATTAATCATTGCGTCATTTAATTCACGCTTTACAGCATTTGCAATATCATCCTTTTTTTCAAACACATCATCTAATTTCATCTTAGGAACTTCTGCACGCACTACGTCAAATACATAAGATGTAATCTGATCTTGAGGGTAGTCCAATTTGTAAAATGCATCATATACTTTTTCTGCAAGAACCTTGTATTGAACAGATACTTTAAGTTTAACGAAAACATCATCCTTTGTCTTCGTTTCCACGATCACATCTAACTGAAGTATTTTCAAACTCATTCTCCCCGCTACTCGATCGATTAAAGGAATTTTTATGTGTAATCCAGATTGTCTGATCGCTAAAAAACGCCCAAAGCGTTCAATAATTGCAGAGGTCTGCTGTTTCACGATGAATAATCCAGAAAGGACTAGTAAAACACCAACAAAGATTAAAATGTAAGTAAAGATTCCCATAGGTATAGATTTTAAAGGTTATTGCTTATTTATTAGTTGCTCTAATCTTCTTAAAGTTACATCTTTTCCAATAAACTTTAATAGTTCAAAAAGATCTGGCCCTGATAGACTCCCCACAACAGCAATCCTTGTAACCTGCATGAACGCTCCTAATCCGATGTCATTTTCATCTCCAGCTTTAATAACGGCTTCTTTCAAATTAACAATTTTGTTATTTTCTAAGCACATCTTCACCAAGGATCCAACTTTTTTCTTGTCAATTTTTTGTATTCTCTTCAGGGCCTTTTCGTCATAATTAATTGGATCTTCAACAAAGCATCTTGTCGTTTCTTCAAGATCATTAACTAGGACAAGACGTTCTTTGATTATATTAACTATTTCTGGAGCCTTTTTTCCGTATTTATCTCTCAATTTTTTCGTCTGTACTGGATATCGCTCAATAATTTCTTCAGCGCTAAGCCTATTTAAATGTTGTTGATTTATCCATTTAGCTTTTTCATAATCAAAGCGGGCTCCACCTTTTTGAATTTCCGCGACATCAAACGCCCCTTCCATATCCCTTAATGTCATTATTTCATTATCTGCCCTTGGACTCCATCCCAATTGAGCAATGTAATTCAAATGCGCCTCTGGCAAAAATCCTGCTTCTTTGTATCCCATTGTTTCATTCCATTGAATTGGAAACACAGGATATCCATTTTTATCCCCATCACGTTTACTTAATTTCCCTTTTCCGGATGGATTTAAGATTAGTGGTAAGTGCATAAATTTAGGAGCTTTCCACCCAAATGCATCATACAACAGTTGATGAATAGGCAATGATGGCAACCATTCCTCTCCGCGAATAACAGTTGTAATTTTCATCAAATGATCATCGACAACATTTGCAAAATGGTAAGTTGGCATGCCGTCTTTTTTCATCAAGATTTTATCTTCCAATTCACTTGTGTTAACGCGAATGCTTCCACGTACTAAATCACTACTCAACACTACCTGATTTGCATCGACTTTCAGTCGTACAACTGCATCACCTTTCCCTACTCTTTCTGCGGTTTCTTCCTCAGTCGAATTTAGACTATTTGCAAATTGTTGTCTGTTAAGCGCATTGTACTTAAAGCCTCCCTTTTCTTTTTCGTCCTTCTCTCTAGCACTCGCCAGATCCTCTGCGGTATCAAACGCATAGTATGCTTTACCGCTATCGATTAACTTCTGAATAAAGGTTTTGTAAAGTTTTCTTCTTTCACTCTGGCGGTAGGGTCCATATTCTCCACCCTTAATTGGATCTTCATCTGGCTCTATACCGCACCAAGTTAAACTATCATGAATGTATTGTTCGCTATTGTCCACTTTTCGGTTTTGGTCAGTATCTTCAACACGTAGGATAAATGACCCACCCTTTTTTCGAGCATATAAATAGTTAAATAGTGCAGTTCTAAGACCACCTATGTGTAAAGGCCCCGTTGGACTAGGAGCAAAGCGTACGCGTTCCATGTAATAAATTTTCCACAAATATAGTGGGTATTGTCGATTCCTGCATCCTATAAGTTTGGCTATATTTGCATCATGGAAGAACAGTTACAATTTATTGACTTACCCGATTTTGCTCCCAGCACAACCAAACTATCTAAATGGCTTTATGCCTGTGCATTGGCTTATGGAGTGCAAATCGAACAGTTACAATATTCCTTCGTTTCAGAAGAGCGTCTGTTATCCCTTAACAAGGCTTATCTAAACCATGACACACATACCGACATTGTCACATTTAGTTATGCTCAAATGCCTTTCATTGAAGCTGAAATCTATATTTCTACCAGTAGACTCGAAGAAAACGCTATAAAATACAATGAAACCGTTGTGAATGAACTACTTAGGCTTCTATCCCACGGTTTTCTGCATGCAATGGACTATCTTGACACTACCGATGAACAAAAAAAGCTAATGCGTGAACAAGAAGACCACTGCATTTCAATGTTCCACGTGAAACACAATTAATATGTTTGATTTACAGTATGATGTTATTGTAGTAGGCGCTGGCCACGCTGGTGCTGAAGCTGCTGCGGCAGCTGCGAATATGGGGAGTAAAACCCTTCTCGTTACCATGAATCTTCAAAACATTGCGCAAATGTCTTGCAACCCTGCGATGGGAGGAATCGCTAAAGGACAGATCGTCTGCGAAATCGACGCGATGGGTGGTTATAGTGGTATCGTTTCTGATAAGTCTGCCATACAATACAAATTACTCAACCGTTCCAAAGGACCGGCAATGTGGAGTCCACGAGTTCAATCAGATCGTATGCTGTTTGCCCAAACATGGAGAGAGATGTTGGAGCAAACAGAGAATCTTGATTTTTACCAAGAGATGGTCTCTGGCCTTTTGTTCGATGCAGATGCTGTTAGCGGGATCATTACCAGTACAGGCATTAAGATAAATGCTAAGACTGTTGTACTAACTAATGGAACTTTTCTCAATGGATTAATCCATATAGGCGAGCAGAATTTTGGAGGAGGTCGAGCAGGAGAAAGCGCCTCTGTGGGGCTAACTGCTGTACTCGAAGAAAAAGGTTTTATATCCGGGAGAATGAAAACCGGAACCCCTCCACGCGTTGATGGAAGATCCTTAGACTTTTCAAAAATGGAAGAGCAACCAGGGGATGCAGACCCGGGTACCTTCTCTTATTCTAACGTTACATCACCTTTAACCAAACAGCGTTCTTGTCACATTACTTATACTAGCTTGGCTGTACACGATGAGTTACGAACAGGCTTTGACCGATCGCCAATGTTTAACGGCGCAATACAAAGTACAGGGCCGCGCTATTGCCCTTCGATTGAGGATAAGATTAACCGTTTTGCAGATAAGGATCGCCATCAAATCTTTGTTGAGCCCGAAGGATGGAATACGATAGAGTATTACATCAACGGTTTTTCAACTTCCCTCCCTCAAGACGTTCAGTTTTCTGCTTTAAAAAAAGTTGCGGGCTTTGAAGCTGTAAAGTTCTTTCGTCCGGGCTACGCCATAGAGTATGATTACTTTCCACCAACCCAATTAAAACACAGCCTAGAAACAAAGCTTGTGGATGGTCTTTTTTTTGCAGGTCAAATAAACGGCACTACCGGTTATGAAGAAGCCGCAGCCCAAGGAATGATGGCTGGGATTAATGCACATCTGCATCACAAAGGAGAGGTTCCCTTTATTCTTAAACGCAATGAAGCCTACATCGGTGTGCTCATTGACGACCTTATTACAAAAGGGACTGAAGAGCCCTACCGAATGTTTACGAGCCGAGCTGAATACCGTACGCTTCTCCGCCAAGACAATGCTGATTTACGTTTGTCCGAGCGTTCTAACGCAATAGGACTGGCAAGCGAAGAGCGTGTTGGTGCTGTTCATAAAAAACGAGAAGAAACAGCGCTCTTAAAAAATTTTTACGAAAAGACCAGTATTCTCCCTGAGGAAGCGAACCCGTTTCTAGAGAAGAAGGAATCTGCTCCAATTCGCCAATCGGATAAAATGATTAAGGTGTATTCTCGACCAAACATTACCTTCGCCGAAATGACAACCGTTCCTAAAGTTGCCGAATTTATTTCCGCAAACGCACTCTCTGCTGAGGTCCAAGAACAGGTCGAGATTGAAATCAAGTACGCCGGCTATATAGAAAAGGAAAAGCTAAACGCAGATAAGCTTACGCGTTTAGAGTCCGTAAAAATACCCGCAGATTTTGATTATCATTCTTTAGCCTCCCTGTCACACGAGGCCAAAGAGAAGCTTACGAAGATTCTTCCAACCAGCATTTCACAAGCCTCTCGAATCAGCGGAATCAAGCCTAGTGACATTAGTGTGCTTTTGGTAAAACTTGGACGCTAATGTTTCACGTGGAACCAAATGGTCAAAAAAAGCGATTAGCCTCTCCAAAAGACGCGCTTGTGAGTGGTGAATCTTTCGAGTTGTTGTTGGACCCTGACACGCAGATCGCCAAGACATACCCTTTTCCAGACGAAAACAAACTACCCTCATATTATCAGCACGAGGATTATATCTCACACGGTAATGCCAGACAATCGTTTGTAGAGAAAGTTTATGGGATTGTACAGGAAATGATGTTTGCAAAAAAATACAGTTGGATGCAACCCTTCTTGGAAAAGGAGTCATCGTATCTTGATTATGGGTGTGGGACAGGTTCTTTGGTCAACCATCTTAAAAGAAAAGGCCTAGACGCTCATGGGGTTGAGCCAAATGAAAAAGCACGCAATTATCACCAAGAAACCAATACGGTGGTCAAAGACCTGGCTTCCCTCAAGAAAAAAACATTTGGCGTAGTGGCCCTTTGGCATGTTCTTGAGCACATACCCGCGCCTGAAGAATTGTTAGGGGAATTACAAACAATGCTATCCGATGAGGGAGTTCTAATCATTGCAGTTCCTAATTTTAAGTCAAGAGATGCTGAAAAATATAAGGACCACTGGGCAGCGTATGATGTGCCGAGACATTTGTGGCATTTCTCTAAACAAGGGTTAGTGTCACTTGCTAAAAAGCAAGGCCTTGAGTGTACGAAAATTCGCCCCCTTTGGTTTGACGCATTTTATGTAAGCTATTTGTCAGAGAAGCATAAAGGAAAATCGTTGCCGTTGATACGCGGACTTATTTTTGGATTGTACTCTAATCTTCATGCCTTGAGGACAGGAGAGTATTCCTCACTCGTTTATTTTTTTCAAAAGCAAAATTAGGCTTCTTTGGTGTTGAGTAAACGGGTTAATTGAAGACAAAAGTCTGTAAAGAGAATTTTCCCATTTGCATTTCGCTCAATGCTGTAAATACTTTCTTCAAAGAGTTGAATTAGCCGATGAGCGTTTTTGCTGTGCACAAAGGGAGCAAACTTTTCAAGTGAAAAATTATTGAAAGAACGAAAAGTAACAATCGGCGTTGTTTGATATGACAATAAAAGCGCCTGACGTATAAAGGCTAGGCCATAACGTAAAAACGCCTTCTGAAATGGACGCCCCATTTGACCTGCTTTGTTCGCCCATTGCATTAACTCAATACTGATTGCCTTATTTCCGCCAGCTTTGAAAGCACATCGTAAACACTCGATTAGAAGTGCCTCTACTTCTTTCGTTTCTTCTCCTTGTAAAACCTGCTGTTTGGCCCACTGAAGATTTCCTCCTGCATTTTGTGCAATTTCATTGGCCTGAAGCTCATCAATTTCTAGGGCCATGAGCTCTCCTTTTATTTCTGATGGACGTAAAGGAGGAAGTGACAATTCTTGACAACGTGATTTTATTGTAGGGAGCAAAGCATCTGCATCTTCAACCACTAAAATAAAATAAGTGTTTTTGGGAGGCTCTTCAATAAGCTTGAGCAATTTATTGGCCGCCTGAATATTTAATCGTTCTAAGCCCCACAAAACACAAACTTTGTTTTTTCCTAAATAAGCCTTTAATGAAAGCGACTTGAATAAACGCTCGGTTTCCTCTACACCAATATTCCCTTGTTTGTTATCGGAACCAATTCGATACAACCAATCGGTTAAAGAACCATAAAGATCTTCTTTTAGGAAATTGCGCCAATCCGGTAAATAATCGGCACAAAGGGGCTTGCTTTTGACGCTATCAGAGGTGGTTACAGGGTAAACAAAGTGTAAATCAGGGTGTTGCAGTGCCTTTTCAAGAGAATCGGGTATTTCGGGATAGAGTAGGTGTAAAGCGCAATCAAGCGCAAGAGCGAGACCGCCTCGACCTCCATGGTCAATAAAGCACTGAGCATGAGGCACTTGCTTAGATTTTAAGCTGCGCTCCAAAGCTGATTTAGCGTTATTTTGCCCAATAGTGAATGAAAAAGCCATATGCGAAGATAGAATATTCCTCGCGGAATCATCTTCTGTTATATTTAATCGAAAGCAAAAAAGAAATATAGCTACCTTTGGCAAAAATTTAATTCCCATGACAACTTTAGATCAAATTGAGTTCAAGAACAAGAAAGCAATCATCCGTGTAGATTTTAATGTTCCTTTAAATGAGGAGAAACAAGTCACAGACGCCACACGAATATTAGCAGCCAAACCAACCATCGATGCAATTTTGGCCGGAGGAGGAAGTTGTATCTTGATGTCACATTTGGGTCGCCCGAAGGGAATTACTTCAGACCTTTCTCTGGGTCACATCGTAAAAACCGTTGAAGAAATTCTTGGCGTTGCTGTTCAATTTGCTCAAGACAGTGTTGGGGAAAGCGCCAAAACCTTGGCAGCAAACCTTAAGCCAGGAGAAGTGATGCTTCTCGAAAACTTGCGTTTTCATGAGGAAGAAACCAAAGGTGACCGTGCCTTTGCTGAGCAATTGGCTCAATTAGCCGACATATACGTAAATGATGCTTTCGGTACAGCTCACCGTGCACATGCTTCAACAACGATCATTGCCCAGTTTTTCCCCAACCAAAAAGTTGTGGGTAAATTATTGGAACAAGAAATTGTAGCCATTGACAAGGTCTTGCAAACAGGAGACAAACCAGTGCTTGCCATTCTTGGCGGGTCCAAAGTATCTTCTAAGATCACCATCATAGAAAACATTTTAGATAAAATAGATCACCTCATTATAGGAGGAGGGATGGCCTATACCTTTGTGAAAGCAAAAGGAGGAACCGTCGGGAATTCAATTTGTGAAGATGATTATTTAGACTTTACTTTAGAATTGATGGAAAAGGCAAAAGCAAAAAACGTTCAGATTCACCTTCCAGTAGACGTTATAGCGACGACTGATTTTTCGAATGAAACAGAGCGTAAAACAATGGATATCAACAACATACCAAACGGCTGGGAAGGCTTGGATGCTGGCCCAAAATCCTTGGAAAACTTTAAAAAAGTTGTGCATGAAGCCAAAACAATTCTTTGGAATGGTCCTTTGGGCGTTTTTGAATTCTCCAATTTTGCCAATGGCACAATCACGTTGGGTACGTTTATTGCAGAGAGTACTGCTAAAGGGGCATTTTCTCTCGTAGGAGGAGGTGACTCGGTTGCTGCAGTGAAGCAATTTGGGTTTGACGAAAAGGTTAGTTATGTTTCTACAGGAGGCGGAGCAATGTTAGAAAGCCTAGAAGGAAAAACCCTACCCGGAATCGCTGCTCTAAATGAATAATTATGAAAAAACCCATCCTTTCCATACTGGCTTTAATCGCGTTTTTCTCTTGTGAGTCCGGAAAACAAAAGGCTTACGTTTCAGATTCTAGCGGGAACTTAAATAACATTACCATCGTAATGCAAAAAACTGCTTGGGAAGGCTATTTGGGAAAAATCGTTCGTGATGAAATCGCAACAACCTATGAGGGTCTTCCGATAGACGAACCGCGCTTTACATTACGCTATCTTGAGCCAAAAGCATTCACAGGATTTGGTCGACACGGGAGGAATGTAATCTGGTTTAGAAAAGACAGTTTGAATTCGTTTCAACTGGCGAAAAATCAATTTGCTCGTCCGCAGATCCTTGCACAAGTCCGAGGGGAAGAC
>Ga0206677_10003133_pt1 | contig 14095 bp, 16 predicted proteins | sample M130m12015metaG_FD_155475 | JGI IMG/M metagenome (GOLD analysis project Ga0206677, IMG submission 155475) | Ammonia-oxidizing marine archaeal communities from Monterey Bay, California, United States - M1 30m 12015 | ecosystem: Environmental > Aquatic > Marine > Intertidal zone | place: USA... | reverse complement strand
GTAAGCCGTTCTTGACGACAAAATCTTTATCTACAGCCATTAGTTCACTTTCCCCGTTTGGCGTTTGTTAAAGTTATTTATAAGAGTTTAAACTTAGATTTTTTCTTATTATGATCTTATTGCTACCTGTCCAACCCAATCTCTGAAAGGGTTATGCTGTTGTTTGATAAGTTCCGCTAAGATAAACTGAACCATTTGTGTTAACATTATGAAAAATTGCAGCAGCAGAGCCATTACTTACATGCCTCATTGCATACACAATAGTTCCAGAAATGTGTGTAAACGGAGCAGAATTACTAGGATAAGTTCCTAAATAATCCAATTGTATACCACCTACAGGATATCTACTAATTGTTGCAAAAGGTAATCCAGTAAACCACATATTACCGCTCGCGCCTGTATTGTTTACCCCAGATTTATAGGCTATAAAATTAACAATATTACCAATTTTAACATAATTAGCTGGTATTAACTGAGTAGTGGTTGGATTGTCGTAGTATCCCGCCATTGTAAGATTGAAAGTCCCCTCTTCGTAATCGTCCAACTTATTAGCCGCCACAGTACCACCGAGGTATATTCCACCTGATAGGTAAGCGTCTTTGAAGCGACCTGCACTCCAGCCTAAGTTAATAGCATTATCTCTCACAGCATTTGTACTAGTGTTCCAAGGGTTCAGAACGTCAAGGTCTGCCGCAAAATGAAGTCCCGTATCACCAGTGCCAATATAAGAGTTAGCACCAGCCGCCCCAATACTACCTACAATATTTGTAGTATCTTTACGAAGTTCTAGTATAGTACCATCAGAAGATTTTCTATTAAACTTAGCAACATAATTGCTATCAACAGAAGCGTCAACTTGACCGTTTGCAAATAACACAGTACCTGAAGTCGCAAGAGTATCTACTGACTTACCCACCAACAAATTACCACTAGTAATATTTACACCACCGTCAATATCACCACCTGTACTCTTAACATACCCTCCAAGAGATGCATTATTAAATACAATAACATTTACTTCAGCATTAACTTCAGCTCCTGCTAAAAGAGTTACAGTGTTTGTTGCTACTGTAAACTCTGATCCTTTTTCTAACATAACACCATTGTATGTAACCATTATACTTTGATTATCAAATGTTAAGGTTTGACTATTATCATCAGAACCAGTAAATACAGTTTGTCCAGCAGTAGCTGTGTACATGTATGTTGTGATGTCTTTATTTAATAGACGAGAAAGATTTCTTGCTTGTGTCATTTTTTATATCTCCGCATCAAATTCTATATAAGGATTTACTATAGCAGGGTTTAATCTCACCTCAGCCGATATTCCCGATGTTGAATCTCCTGTTGCTCCTGAAATATTTGTCATATCTATTCTTGTACCTTTATTATTAGCTATACCAGTTAATGAAGTACCTCCTCTCCAGCCATTATTGTTAAGGATTTCAACATGATTACTAGTACTACTACTAAAAGAAACAGTTGGATTAGCTCTTTTTTCAGTATTAAACTTCAGGTTAATAAGACACCTAGAACTACCCCACATCGTACCTATACCTATAAGAGTCTCTGTTGTGTTTGTCTCTGAAAGTCTTTCATAATATCTTTCACACTTTGCTAGTTCATCTCCATATGACCTATGCTCAAATGGAGTAGCAGTGTCACCAACTTCTAATTGGACTCCTGTGATTAAAAACTCGTTACCAGTGTTAGAAAAAAAGTTATCTTGTCCTGTAACTGCTTCATAAGTAGGGGCTGGATTAGCTGTCCATGATGTTATTTCTGAAGCAATGTCGTCTGGGCCAGCTGCTAACCAAACCCTAAAATTCATTCCAGTACTGTTTGGTGGAGATGTTTCTATACCCACGGAACTACTTGTTCCTCCAGCATAGAAAGTTATAACTTTTCGTGTCCATGTGTTAGTTACTGTAAAAGCCTTCATTTGTGATTTTTGTTCACCATCAGTTCCAACATAATTTGTTTGAAATGTATAAGTTTTAGGTGTTCCCTTAACATAAAAAGAAAATGTAATATCCTTTGCTTCAGAAGTACCAAATCTAAAACTTTGAAGACCATTATTAATTTCTATGTTTTGGTTTATACCAAAATTATCACTAGCTGATGGTGTATAAGCTGTATCACATACAACTTTATAACTATGACTAAAGCCTGTTGGTGCGTCTGTGCTTTGCGTGTTGGTAACATTATATGTACCAGTAGATTTATAAAGTGCAAACCTGTCACAAGTTGTATATATATTTCCAGAATTGTTATTATAGTCAAACGTAGTCCCACGTTGTGCTACTTGCATAGCACCATTTATTACAAGATTTCTGTTCGACAAAGCTCCTGCAGCATAGGCATCATTGATTGCACTAAGGCTTGTGTTGTTACCTAAAAAACTACCTAAATTTCTTGCATTACCCATCTTTATAACTCCGCATCAAATTTGTAATTGTGCACACTATAGCCAGAAGTATCTGTATAAGAAGAAGATAAGTAAGCTTTAAAGTGTTTAGTATCTATCACGTAAGGTGTGAACGAGCCACTACTATAGTTTATTGTAGTTGATGGGGTTGCTCTCATCTGAACAGGGTGAGGTATCAGTACAAACTTATGTGAGGATACATATTGAAACGCATAAAATGATGGAGTTGTAGTGCTTTGATGATAATACCTCTGACATTTCAACAGTTCTTCTCCAAATGATCTATGCTCGAATGGAGTTGCGGTGTTGCCGACCTCAAATTGGATACCTGTTATTCTAAAGGTAGAATTAACTGTAGTGAAAAATCCAGTGTTTCCACCTGTTGATGTTACCAAGTTTCTTGATTCACTAGAAGGTACATTCCATCCAGCTGTAATATTTGTTCTATTACCTCCGCTGATGATATCCATAACCCATGTTAGCTCTAAACCTGTACCATTATCAGTGTGTGAACTTAATAGCGCATAACTAGATAAGAACGATAAAGGTATAGTGATAGTTTTATATTCCCAAGTGTTAGTAGAACTTATAGTATATGTACTTTCATAAAGAATACGGTTTTGAGTCCCACCTCCTGTAGCTTCTTCAGGATTTATGTTAAAAGTAAAGGTGCCAGCAATAGATGATTTAACCCAAAAAGAAGCTGTTACATGAGAAGCGCCAGACCAAATGTATGGAATAATATCTTGTACCTCATACCTATGTGCAAAGCCAGTATACATGTCAGCGGCAGAAGAAGTTACAGCAGCTGTTGTTTTATACTGAAAACAGTTATCAAATCCAGATGGCCCATCTTTTTGGTTTGAAGATTCTATAACATGACCTGATGGATTACTGCTATGAATAAAAAACCTATCAGGTCCTGTAACTGAATTAGTTCCTGTATTAGTACCTCTTTGATTTACAGAACATTTTCCATTAATAATTAAATTACGATTGCTCAATGCCTCTGTTCCTAGATCCGATATATTTGATCTTGTTATAGCCAACGTACTAACATTGGTATTAACAGCAGTAGCAGCGTTGTCTAACGCGGTCGCTGGTACATCAAAGTTACCAGATATAATTTTTCCTAAGTCTCTTGTTCTTGACATCTGGTTCCTACCGTATTGCGTTTCTTGTATTTATAATACTTTGTTAGACTCTGTCTTGTATCGTTTAGGTTTGATCTTATGTATGCTATATGTTTATCCTATTAAGTGACCCATGAAGTTTGCGTGTCCTTCACCATAAAATATATCACCGCCATTGATAGTATAAGCCCTTACATCCACATAATCACTTGCAGACATACTAATTATTACACTTGCACCTACTGTAGCTTCGTGATTGCCACTAGGAGTAACTAGTAGAGGGCCTTGATTCCAAATGTTAGAACCATTTTTGTAAAGGCTAGCCATTTGGGCAGTTGGTCTACGATTAAGTGTTGACCATGAAAAGAAATATCGCCCAGCTACTGGTGCTGTAAATCTACCATTGCTAGTATTATAATGACTGCCAATGTTACAATGTGTAGAGTTCCAAGCAATGATTCCCCCTGCTGATGTTATTGTACCAGCAGTGTTGTGCCATGCACTAAACGATGGCTGATTTGGCGTTGTTACATAACCTGATGCGTTTATGCGCATGCGTTCTGTGTCGGCTGTAATAAATGTCATGTCATTAGCAATAACACCAATTCTATTACCATTATCTGTACTGTTACTATCTTCTATAACTATTGCCGCTTCTGCATCAGTAGACTCAAACTTAGCTTGCCAGTTGTAACTACCTTTTGTATGTAAACCAACAGAACTTGAACCATGGATAATTTCTAAAGGTACACTAGGCGAACTCGTGCCAATACCAACGTTGCCACCATATGGATTTAATGTAAGAGGAGCAGTAGTACCTTCATTGTAACTTGATTGAATATAATTGACGTTTGGGGTTATAACTCCAAAAGATGTACCTATACTACTACCACCGGTTAAATTATCAAGTCTTAAACTTGCATTGTCGTAAGAAGTTTGAGAAGATGTTGCATATGAATTATTATTTTTTATAAATGACTTACCAGTAGCCGTTATGCTGCCATCAGAATCAATTCCATAATTGTCGGCTGATACCTGTCCGCTGCCTCTAAGTGTTAATGCCATGTTGGCTTCCTTTGTTTATTGTGACTTTGTTGCCACTTGTCTTACTCAATCTCTAAGAGGATTATGCTGTTTGATAAGTTCCGCTAAATGTCATTGAAAAACCAGTACCAGCGTCAGTGCCAAGAAAAGTTGATGTTCCGGTAGCGTTTTTATAATAAAACAGTGGGTGTACATCGTTAGCTTCTAATCCCAGAAAAACATTTTCAACATTTCCACTTGCTGTAGAAAACCAACCGCTCAAGTTAGTACCAACATTTGTAGTAGCTCCTACAGTAAAAGGTAGTCCCACAAGTCTTAAGCCGTTTGCGTTAGTACTACCACCTGATAAAGTAATTCTAAAAGCAACGTGAACAATATTTCCTACTTTAGTATAAAACCCAGCATTCGTAGAATATGTTGGATTTAAAATACCCCAACCGTTAAGAATGCCTGGAGTAAAAGTCCCCTCTTCATAATCGTCAAGCTTATTAGCCGCACCAGTACCGCCGAGGTATACACCTCCACCTAAGTATAAGTCCTTATACGAATTAACTGCTCTACCTAAATCAACAGTATTATTAGCAAGAGTACCACTAGTACCACCTACAGGTAACATCGCATTAGGATAAAACATAGCACCAGCATTACTGGTCCCTTCAATATATAAAGCGTTTCCTGAATTACCAATCTTACCCACTGCAGTACCATCTTTACGAAACTCTGCAATGGTTCCATCAGTGGATTGCCTATCAATAGTAATACTACCATTGGAAGCTAATGCAATGTTATCACCAGAGTTATCAGGATGTTTTATGTTTTCTAATTCTAATGTTGACATATCATTATCCTATTAAATATCCTGAAAAGTTTACAGAGTATAAGCTATAATTAGCAGCTCTACGTCTAGCTTCAATATAATCACCTGATGCCAAGGTAAGTATACAAGTGTTTGTGGCCGTCAAATAAGTATACCCGTAACTTAATACATGACCTCCCACTCGTGTTCCGTTTTTGTGAATATCTATAAAATGACTGTTTGTATCACCAGTAGTTGCTCTAAAACTAAAGAAATATGTTCCAGCTACTGGTGCTGTAAATTTACCATTTGTATAACTAAAGTGGTTGCCAATATTAGTGTCAAAAGCCGCAGCACCAGATCCAGTGTGTCCTATGTATATAACGTCACTAGTCCAATTAGGATTAGTATCACCATAAATACTGAACGCTGGCTGATATGGTAACCGTTGATATCCTTGAGGGGTAATGTACATTCTCTGAGTGCCAGATGTGTTTCCTAATATTGTTCCTGTGTGGAACGTCCAGCCTAATGTATTACTGTAATAAACTGATGAAGCATCTGTACTATTTTTTAAAACAATTCTTCCCGATACTGCAGCATTAGTAGTATCTTCATCAACAATTAACCCTTCAATACCTGCAGGATTTTTTACGTGAATACCACCTGTTTCAAGTTCTAAATCAGAATGTGTGCGAACTGGTGCTCCAGTAACACTACTAGATATATCTAAAGCACCATCATTACTCCCTGCAGACAAATCTATATACCCGCTAGTATCACCTTTGATTCTTATTGTCGACATTTTATACTACTACCCACCTTGTACCTGATTGCAACCCAACTGTTACACCACTATTTATAGTGACAGGTCCAGCAGCCATCGCACTATTACCAGTAGTTAAGGTGAAGTTCTCTGTTACTGTTTGACCATTTATATGAAACGGTTGTGTTGCTTTTATTGTTTTTGCTGCTACATTGCCTGTAAACGTCCCACCATTTGTGGCAGATACTGTATCAGTGACCGCAAGTGTTTTGAATGATCTGATAAGAACTTCATCACCTGAATCTGCTGCAGCTGTTAATGTAACATTAGAACTACCTAAAGTATAATCACTAGCAGGTCTTAAAGTTAATCCGTTGAGAGATACTATTGTACCTTGAGCATTAACTGCAAGTGTGTTACTATTATTATCAGCACCAGTAAAGACTGTCTGACCTGCTGTTGCGTTATAAAGATAATCTTGCTCTACAGCTTCACCAAATGTTGTTGCGGCTGTGTTAAAGACATTAACTGTAACATCATCACCAGAGTCAGCAGCCTCTGTGAGAACAATAGCAGAGCCGTTAGATGCCGTATAGTCCTGGCCGTTAACTAGTATAACACCATTAACTTGTACGAGTAAGTTTCCTGCGTCATATGCAAGAGTAGACCCGTTTACATCATTACCAGAGAATGTTGTATCACCAGAGTCTGCAGAATATACAAATGTATTATGAATAAGTGGACCAACTGCAGAATCAATAATAGAATTAATTGCCGCACTATCTACTCCGCTTTCCATAAACGTAATAGCAGTAGCAGCGCTATCTACTGTTAATCTTCTACCTAATTGTCCTAGCTCTAAAGCCTTTGTAGTCGCCATTTTCTTATCCTATCCTAATAAGTGACCCCAAAATCTTGAGTAATCATCAGCAGTACTCCCATATCTGGGGGTCACCGCCTGTTCGGTAACATTAATATGCACAACATCATTAGCATTTAAATACCAAGGTAACACATGAGTAGAATTTTGTGCATATTTATTACCAGAAGGATTATCAATCCTTAAATGAATATCACCTACAGTACTATTGTTTACCCTAAAGTAAAATCTATATACTCCACTAGTAGTTGCGGCAATCGAACTCCAGCCAAACATATACATACCAGCAACTGGGGCTGTAAATTTTCCAGTACTAGCGTTATAATGATTACCAATATTATGCCTAACCGTTGGATATACAGCATCTCCAGTACCAGTGTTACCTGTACCATTAGCGTTAAATGATGGTTGGGATGTTATTTGTAACTTGTTAACTCTTGAAGTTGCATGAACTAATGGGTACACCTCATCTCTTACTGTGACCGATGATATTTGCTTATCAAGTGTATCTACTAATGGTATATTATTTGAAGCTTCTCCACCAGTTGCATATACTGTCATCGAAAAGCTTGTAGGATTACCAGCATCTAGGCGAATTTCAACGCCGCCTCCATTAGTTACTCTTACCCCTATTATATTTAAATAATTACTATTTGTATTAGATGTATGAGATAAAATCTGAAGATTTTCTTTGGCACTAGCTGCATATCCAGTTCCAACTGTGAATATAACACTATTATGTGCACCTGTTTTTATATGAAAAGTATAACTTCCATCATCTAAAGAACCATTAGTTAGAATATACCAACCATTACTACTTGAATTTATAGCCGGATAAAGATTTGTTGTATTGTATTGCTTTATTGTACCATAACCTAAACTTGATCCCTCAGCAGGAAAACCTACTACCTTACCTTCTGCATCTACATTAAATGTTTTTTCTGAACCAGTGACAGTTAACTGACCGTCTATAGAAATGGTACCCGTCTTTGTTACTCTAGTTAATGCCATTACTGTGCGATCTCCATTACTTGAAGGTGTGATTGGGTATGGTCAGAGTTATGAGTAACTGTGTGACCATAAGGAGATTTTGCTTGAATTTTATAAGTTAGTACGCCTGCAGTATTAGGTGTATCTACGAACGTAAGAGTTGTATTCCAATAATGTGGGGCTGTGCTTTGATAACCGATAGTAGCCCCTTGATGATCACCAATAATAGTGCCATTTCTGTTTATAGCATATTGAATACTACTATTAGCGGTATTAGTATATGATTCATACATACTAGCAATAATATAAAAAAGGCTATTAGAAAACTTGGGGGTAATATTTAGAGTTAACCCTGTATCTACCAAACTAGTTGAAGAAATACCCGTACTACCAGGATCATGCTGATGAAATTCAAACTGCACCATATGCCCTGGAGCATGCAAAACGGTGTTTGATCCAGCAACGCTTATGGTGTTACCTTGCATTGGCTCTAAGGAGTTGACAAATAGCTTACTGGTCATTGTGCGATCTCCATTAATGTTATTGTACAACCACCTGTGTTATGGAAATTAGACGTTCCAGTTGAGTTTCCTTTATTTACATGATAAGTTGAGGACTCACCACCTTGAAACCCTAAAATGTAAGTTGTAGCACTTGTAGTATTAGGACTATCTAAATAGCTAAAGCTAAGTGTTATTCCAGATTCAGTAGAAGATACACCTGATGCATGAGTGTGTGAGTCGTTATTTCTACCTACTGGATTTCCTCCAATCCAAGTTGAACCTCTTTTTAAATGCCAAGACATTTCATAGGCGGTTCCAGCACCACCTGCTGTACCATTGCAGGTTACTAGAATTTTACTGTTAGCAAACTTTGGGGTGATTGTTGCTTGAGCAGTTGTTTGCGGATCATAGCCAGAACTGCTAAAAGAATATGATGCTACTGTGTAGTATTCTCCATATTGAACTTGCAAAACATGCCCAGGAATATGCACACCATTACCGCTTGTCTTTTCGATGAGACTATCAACATATAAGGTACTACTCATTGTGCGATCTCCATTACTTCCATCACAGCGTCTGCTGTCCCTCCATTGCCATTATTTATTCTCCACGAGTTATTTGATCCGCCATATATTCTTCCTTGAAGTTGATAGGTAATCGCAGATGTTGTATTAGGCTCATCTATGTAGTTTAGAGTAAAAGGAGGATAAAGATCAGTAGTAGCCCAACCCATATTATAATAGTTCACCCAACTACCTTTAGTAATTTCAGTACTACCTCTCATAAGTCTATGATCATGTGCAGATTGATTTGATCCAGTAGCATTATTAAGGACAGTTTTAGCCCAAATATAAATAACAATTCTTGAATTAGTTTGTTTTGGTGTAATTGTAACAGTAAACCCTGATGCATCTGTATAGGAAGCAGCGCTAAAGGTTGTTTCTGCTGAAGGTTTAACTGTTTTTAATTGAATTATTTGATCAGCGCTAGGTACAAGCGTTGCCGCACTAGCATCTAGTGTTTGACCACTAGGTATTAATACTTTATTAGCATTAGCACCACCAGTAGGACCTTTTAAGGTTTGTACTTCTATTTCACTTGCCATGTCTTACCTTATACTATAGTTAATGTACCATTGATTACAATTGATGAATTGAGACTGATTGGACCAGCCACCATTGCATTCTTATCTGAGTCAATAGTAAAGTTTGTGTTAATACTGTTGGTATTTATACGTACAGGTGTGTCTGTTATAGCAACAGTAGAAGCTAATTTGGATGGAGTGATTGTATTATCTGATACAGTAGCAACTGCGTGAGACTCACCCACAACATTGATAAAGTCAATACTGTCAGAGGAATCTAATGTTTCTGTAAATGTAATAGTTGAACCAGAAAGTGTAAAAGCAGATCCTGGATTCTGAATAACACCGTTAACAGATACAAGCAACTGCTCTGCAAGGAGATTAGTTTCGTTAGTACCTCTATATTGCATTGTGTATGATGCACTACCGTTGGTTAGGATAGTATCTATCTTAAATGCTTTGGCATACTGTGCTGTATTACCTAGAGTACTCATTGTGCGATCTCCATTAATGTTATTGTTGAAACCCCAGCGTCTGGGTTAAATTTCACTTGGCCAGATGCTTCCCCGTTTTTTTGCACATAAATTTTATATACTAATGATGATGATGAACTTGGGCTGTCTAAGAAAGTTAAAGGAACTCTGCCAAAATGCGGAGTTGATGTGTTTGTCCAGAACAAACTGTTTTCTAACTTTTTAACATTTGACCCTTGTCTATAAATGTACAAGTCTAAGTAACTATGTCCATTGCTAACTCCTACAGACACATCACACGTTACTAAAATTTTACTGTTAGAAAACGTAGGTGTGATTGTTGCTTGAAGTCCTGTGTCTAGTGGAGTGTTATCTGTGGCACTATACATGGAAGTATTTGTCTCACCTTGAACTACCTGTAACATAGAACCGGCTGGCATATCACCTATAGCTAAAGGTACTTGCATATTATTTGGTATTTTACTTAGTGCCATTTTTTATAACTCCGCATCTACTTCAATAAAATTAGCAGTAGAAACATATGATTGACCTCTTTGAAAAGAAAACCCATTACCTAAACTTAATCTATTAACTCCTGTTGTACTGCTATTAATAGATAATAGACTATGAACAGAATTTTGAACTGTTCCAGCATCTCCAGTAGGTGTACCAATTGTTATACCCCCACCTCCTGCAAAGTATGTTGACCCCCCAGATATAAAACTGAATGTTGGGGTCGCTCTCATTTCTACAGGGTGTCGTTCTGGTAAAGCATACATTCGAGTATAAGCTCCCGATCCTGATTGAGCAGAACCAAATCCAGTACCGGAACCTTTAAGATAAAAGTACCTCTGACACAACGCTAGTTCTTCACCATATGATCTATACTCGAATGGAGTTGCTTTGGTTCCAACCTCTAATTGGACTCCTGTGATTTGAATATAGTTATTGGTGCTTGTAGATCCGTTTATAGTTTGTCCATTAACAGAATACCAACGTCTTCCACTTTGATTGCTAGTTTCATCCCAAGAATTATTAGTCAATTCCCCTGCACTAGTTCTCTTAGCAAAATGCCAGACTAATTCAAACCCATTTTGATTGTCATTATTAATAGCAGTGGATGACGCTATACCAGGCGCTGGAATCGTTATAGTTTTCTTTTCCCATGTATTTGATTGATTGATTGTATATAAAGAACCATACACTGATGTGTTAACGCTAGTTGCTTGTAACACAAAACTATATGTCCCTGTTTGATAAGACTTAACCCAAAAACTTAAAGTCATAGATTCTTTTGATGTAGTTCCCCACTTCAAAGACTGTAAATTTTGACCTTCTAACTGAGTGCTAAGTCCAGCAATAGAACTAAGGTCAGTTTCTGCTGTAGTTGTAGCAAGTTTAAAAGATTTTGGAAATCCAGGGGGTCCATCTGATTCTTGAGTTACAGCAAATTGCGCTGATGCCCAAGAACCAATTCTTCTAAATTCAAACCTATCAATTGCATATTGCGGATTGTTTTGTAGTCCAGTAAAACTTGTCCCACGCTGTGCCACTTGCATAGCGCCGTTAATAATTAAATTACGATTACCTAAAGGTATATCATTACCTAGTTTAGCATATGTAACAGAGTTATCATCTGGAACAAGAGCCTGAGTATCAATAACTGTTCCTACTTGTCTATACATTACATAGACATTATTAGTACCAGAAGCAGGTGCACCACTAAATGTTAGAGTGGTTCCACTTACACTGTATGACCCATCAAAGGGAGATTGTTGTACGTTATCAACAAGTACTTCTATATCGATTGCATTTTTAACATGATGACCGAGAGTAAAAGAAGTAGCACTTCCATTACCATTAAAGGACTCGGCTTGGGTACGGGTAAAACCATATACTCCAAAGTTAGGTTGATTGCCGAGAGTTCCCATGTTATGTTTGCTCCACTATAGACATTACTATATCAATAGAGTCTGAATCAGTACTAAGAGCTTTCATTGTATGTCCTGTCTGCATGATGACCTTTTGATCTCCACCGATAGGAACCAAAGAACCACCAGGAGCAATTGTAGCACCTTTAATGAGGTGTGTACCTGCATCTCCAGCTGAATCATGAAGTGTGACGTTCAAGTCTACATTCTGATTGCTAAGAATATTAGCACAAGTCATACCAATTACAATTGTTGTTGTAGCTCCAGGAGCAGTATACAAACTAGACGCTGCTGGTCCTATGTTTTTACTCCGTACGTTTTTAAGTGTGTTTGCCATTATTTACCCGCCAAATATAAGTGCGTTAAGAAGACTATCATCTTCTACTTTAGTTTCTATAACAGTCATATCAGAATCCATAAGATCCTTTACATGAACCTCCGCATCTATGTGGAAGTTAGTATCTCTAAATTTTGTAAGTGGCATGTCTAAGCTCCGACTGTTATACGTTGTGTTTTAATTGAGGTATTATTATATTCTGGTGTTACTAATAGTCTGACATTTCCTCCTGAAATATCTGCATCTATTGTACCAAGTGAAGAATCAGTTTTTACATCACCATATTCTGTCATATATACTGAAGTTCCATCATGAGTTAAAAGTACCTCTGTTGAATGATATTTATTATCTGAGTCATGTTCTAACTGTATAATATATTTTGATGTTCTATAAAGAGAAGCACTGTATGTATCTGCGACATACTGAGTAGCTGCTATAGGTGTATCTTGCTCAGCTGGTACAACTCCTCTATCTATCAGATAAGCCTTTCCAAAAGATGATACTGTAACTGTATCTGAAGAGTCAACAGGATAGTCAGTAAGAAGAGTTACAGATGTTCCATTAGTTGCTGTATAGTCTAAAGCAGGTGTTAATCTTGAACCGTTAAGAAACACTTCCATTTTATCTACATCATATGATAGAGTGTTACCATTTATATCTGTACCTGATAAAACATATCCGGGTGTTGATAACTGATAAATATAATCTTGATGATCTCTTAAAGATACTGTAGATGCTGTTATAGTCCTTGCTTCTATTGCATCTCCGACTTCTGGTGCAGAATCAAACGTCAGAACCGAGCCATTGAGAGAATATGCATCAACGTGTTGGGAAACACCATTAATAGTAACAAATACGTTTTGATCTGTTAGAGGTGAGGTTGATAGAGTAAATGCTGTAGTAGAACTATCACCTGCAAATGAGTTAAGAGTAACATCATTAGCAATAGTTGCTCCACCACCTCCACCTGAATTTGTAGATGGGTTAAATGTAAAAACACCAGTTGAGCTATTGTAAGCTAATGCTCCTCCTCCAGAAGCAGCCCCTGTTGTTACAGAAACAGCTCCTCTTGCAAGAGATATAGTTTGAGCAGAATCTACTGTTCCAGCCCCTCCACCAGATACTGTAGAGAAAGATAGGTTTCCAGAACCATCAGTAGTAAGCACTTGATTAGCAGAGCCATCAGAAGTGGGGTATGATAATCCACTTGCTGTAAGTGATCCATCTACACTTAATCCAACTCCATTTATAAGCTGGAGTTCGTCAGAACGCTGTCTACTTACAATGGTAAATGAACCGTTGCCTTTTATTGCTGTTTCAATTAATCCATCTTCTGTACCGTTAGAAGCGTCTGTTATCTTACCTGTAACCTTAGCGTATATCTCATCACCAGGTCCATCTTGTCTACCTTTAAACTGAATCTGCCCAATATAATCACCATCTGCAGGTGATGAGCTATTTCTATATAGAATAAGATCAGGTCCAGCAGAGGAACCAGCATCCGTAGATGTTAATGTAGCACTACCATTGATACTAATATCACCAGTACCGGTTATATCATTAGAATTTAAATCTAAATTACCGCCAAGTTGAGGTGTAGTGTCCTCTACAATATTAGAAAGACCACCTGATGTTGTTATATTACCAGAACCTAGTATTGACGTACCGTTAATGGTTTTTATATTTGTACCAGACACCAATGTAGCTTGAGCGTCTGTAATACCATAACC
>Ga0206677_10003132_pt1 | contig 14096 bp, 9 predicted proteins | sample M130m12015metaG_FD_155475 | JGI IMG/M metagenome (GOLD analysis project Ga0206677, IMG submission 155475) | Ammonia-oxidizing marine archaeal communities from Monterey Bay, California, United States - M1 30m 12015 | ecosystem: Environmental > Aquatic > Marine > Intertidal zone | place: USA... | reverse complement strand
TGCAAGCTGGGGTCTGGTTAGCCCCACCATATCAAGCTGACCGGATGCGACCGCGTGCCTTGCGTTTGAGACATCATTGATGCGAGCTGCATGAAATACTGGCACGCCAGTTTCGGCCTTGATCCGAGCTGCGGCTGCCAGATGCGGCATCGTAGGTGTGCCCTGAATCGGAATGTAATCAGCTAGCTTGTTGTCGGATTCAATAAGCCCACGATTGACGTTAAGAAAGTCGATCTTGCCTGTGGCTGCAATCAGGCGTGAAATCTCCGCGCCTTCATCGGCGCTCAAACGCCCTGCCTCGACTTCGTCAGCAGTGATCCGCATGCCCACAACAAAATCTGGCCCGACCCGTTCACGCACGGCGTTGATAACGTCATTTGTCAGTCGCATCCGGTTCTCAAGTGAGCCTCCGTACTCATCGTCTCGATCGTTGAGCGATGAGGACCAGAAGCTGTCGAGCAAATGCCCGGAGGCGTATAGTTCAATTCCATCAAGGCCCGCTTCTTTCATGCGTTCTGCTGCATCCGCAAACCGTGAGACCACGCGCACAAGATCCCATTCCTCCGCCGGTTTTGGGAATGCCCGGTGAGCCTGTTCGCGCACTCCAGATGAAGAGATGACCGGTAACCATTCCGTCTTGTTCCAGCCGGTTCTGCGCCCCAAATGGGTCAGCTGGATCATCACCTTGCAATCATGTTGGTGGCAGTCATCAGCCAGTGCTCGCATCCACGGCACAATTTCGTCCCGCCAGGCTTGCAAGTTGCCGAAAGCGGCGGGGCTGTCTTCGGCGACCAGAGCGGAGCCCGCTGTCATTGTGAGCGCACAACCGCCGCGTGCCTTCTCACGGTGATAGAGCCGATAGCGCTCTTTGGGCATCCCGTCGTCGGAGTAGGCGGGCTCATGCCCAGTTGAGAAAATGCGGTTCTTAAATGTAAGGTGCTTCAGTTGGTACGGTTGAAGCAGCGGATCGTCAGACATAGGTAACCTCAAAGTAGTGATTGACTGAGAAGCTACACCCTGCAGTGCAATTAGCAACAATTGGATGGTCCACACTTACCCGTTTGAAGTCGCATATGCATCAGATGGAAAGGAAATAGAGCCTGTCGGTGATCTAGGATGTTCAACCCAGTCTCGCTGTTGGAGACCGGCAAAGTTGGTTCGGTGAGCGTTGAATTACGCCTAGTTTATTCGATATCCAAGTATTCCAGTTTGACAGTTAGCGCTATCTAGTTGTCTAAGAACACCAGCCCGGCAGTGAGTGGCATGAAATGGTAAATTATTTGCGATAAGGAGAGCTGTCATGGCTTGTCGAATTTTGATCCTAGGCGGAGGATTTGCTGGACTGTATGCAGCGCGCAACATTCAAAAATTAATGGGACGAGATGTCGAAATAGAAGTTGTGAACCGCGATAACTATTTTGTATTTCAACCCCTTTTGCCGGAAATAGCTGGTGGGGCAATTTCTGCTATAAATGCGGTATCGCCACTACGGTTTTTGACTAAAGGCATTTCAATGCGAAAGGCCGAGATCGACAGCATAGACCCTAAATTACAGCAGGTTACAGTCTTTCAGGGTGTGCAGCGTCGGCCAACGATATTAGAATATGATCATCTTGTTATTGCGCTTGGCTCGGGGAGTGATTTGTCTAAGACGCCGGGATTGAGTGAGCATGCATTTACAATGAAAACTCTAAGCGATGCACAGCTTTTACGCGCACATATCATCGAACGCTTAGAACATGCAGATATAACGCGTTTGCCAGATGTAAAAAAAGGAGCTTTGACGTTCAGTGTGATTGGTGGCGGGTTCTCGGGGGTTGAAACAGTTGGTGAAATCAAAGAGTTGATTGATCGATCTTTGTTAGATTATCCCAATATTCATCCTTCGGAGATACGTGTCGTTTTGCTAGAATTCTCCGAGAGAATTTTAAATGAGATGCCTGAAAGTTTGGCTAAATATGCGTATGCTTACTTAGAAAAGCGTGGAATTGAAATTCAGCTAGGCGTTGGTGTAGCCGAAGCGACAGGCACACAGCTCGTAACAAGTGAAAATGAGGTGATCGACACACGCACAATAGTAGCAACTATTGGCAATACCCCCTCTGCTGTTGTCGCAAATATGCCGCTTAATTTGCAGGATGGCCGTGTTTTGGTTGGACGTGACTTTCGGGCTGAAGGGTATGATAATATCTGGTCTATTGGTGATTGTGCACTTATTCCTCTCAAAGAAAATGCAATCAAAAGAGACGAATTTGCGCCACCTACTGCACAGTTTGCAGTACGCGAAGCGGCCCATCTTTCTTTAAATATCAAGAGTGCGATCGAGGAAAAGGCTTCAAAGCCTTTTCAATATAAATCGAAAGGTGCGCTGGCTTCTCTGGGTGCCGGTCGTGGAGTTGCAGAGGTGTTTGGCCTGAAACTTACTGGTCGGGTCGCTTGGTTGCTTTGGCGGGTTTATTATATTTCCCTCCTTCCCGGGGCGCAGGCTCGCGTTTCTGTTTTATGGAATTGGCTGATGGATGGTTTATCTCGACGTTCTGTCGCACAAATCAATTCACAAACCGACCCTGGAACGCGATATGTGTGCTATCGTACTGGTGACCGAATTTATGAAAATGGCTCCCGCGCCGATGGGTTGTATACAATAATTTCTGGGGCAGTGCGTATTACAAGCATGGACAGCGAGACTGGATTGGAAAAGAGCCGTATTTTGGCGGTGGGCGAGCATTTTGGCGAGCTTATGCTTTTAGGTGCAACTCGTCGTATTGCTACAGCGGTTGCCGCTGAGGACACAAAGGCTTTGGTTATGACCCAGCAAGAATTTTTAAAATTGGCCGAGGGTTTACCATTCTTTAATGACTATTTTTCTGAGCATCTAAAGGCCTCGGGTCTTGGAGATAAATTGGAATCGATAAAATGAGAATTCCCAAACGGGAGGTTGGATTAACCTCTCTTCGCGGCCGTATTTATTAGTGCTGTGGCTCTCCCCAAAAATCTCTTTTGTGCTATGTTGAGTTTTCTTGTTCAATCAAGTGAACCGCCACTTAGTTCTTTAATCATTTGATCGCGCATGACGAATTTCTGAGGCTTTCCAGTAATTGTCATCGGAAGTTTGTCGACGATACGAATATGTTGGGGTACTTTGAAGTGGGCGATCTGTCCAACACAGAATTCTTGCAGCGTTTTTGGTAAGACATTGCTATTTGCGGTTGGGACAACCCAGGCGCAAACTTTTTCGCCCAAGCGCGTGTCAGGTACACCAAAAACCTGGACTTCGCTCACATCCGGGTGGGTAAACAAGAATTCTTCGATCTCTCTCGGATAGATGTTTTCGCCGCCGCGTATAATCATATCTTTGACTCGGCCTGTAATTGAGCAAAAACCGTCGGTGTTTAGAACGGCAAGATCACCCGAATGCATCCACCCTCCGCGAATGGAGTCCGAGGTGCGCGCCGGCTCCTCCCAATAGCCCTTCATCACAGAATAACCGCGTGTACACAGCTCGCCTTGGATGCCCACGGGCAAGATCTGACCGGACTCATCGACTATTTTGACCTCAAGATGTGGATGTACTCGGCCAACAGTTTCGCAGCGTTGCTGGGTGGTGTCATCCACAAAGCTTTGGAACGATACTGGCGCCGTTTCGGTCATGCCATAACAGATTGTTACTTCGTTCATGTGCATCTGGTCATTGACTTGTTTCATCACGTCAACTGGGCAGGGTGCACCTGCCATGATGCCTGTTCGCAAAGTTGATAAATCACGCGTTTTGTTATCTAGTTCTTGTAACATCGCTACAAACATTGTTGGAACACCGTAAAGGGCTGTGCAGCGTTCACTGGCTAGCGTATCAAGCGTTTGCTCAGCGTCAAACGCTTCGCCTGGAAAGATCAGTGCAGAACCTTTGCTTACAGCACCGAGAACGCCCATGACCATGCCGAAGCAATGATAAAGTGGCACTGGAACAGCGAGGCGATCATTCTCGGTCAGCTTGATCCGGTCTGTCACAAAACGCGCATTGTTGACAATGTTGTAGTGGGAAAGTGTCGCGCCTTTAGGTTGTCCTGTTGTGCCAGAGGTGAACTGAATATTGATCGCATCATCGGGTTGAAGCGTCTGGTCGATCTCCGGCAGGCGCAGTTGTTGTGCTGGCCCACCAAGTGTTGACACCTCGCCAAAGGTCCAGACACCGCTACAATTTGGGTTGTCGTCCATTACGATCACATGTCGCAAGTTTGGCAATTTTACCGAGTGCAACCGACCATGCTCTACCTGAGCTAACTCTGGTGCTAAGGCGCGTATCATCTCAAGGTATTCGGACGATTTGAAGGAGCGTGCTAGAACAAGTGCTTTGCAGCTGACTTTATTGAGCGCATATTCCAATTCAGATAAGCGATATGCAGGATTGATATTAACCAAAATTACACCAATACGTGCGGTAGCAAATTGGGTGAGGACCCACTCCAACCGGTTAGGTGACCAGATGCCGAGCCGATCCCCTTTTTCCAACCCTAATGCAAGAAACCCAGAAGCGAGTTCATCTACAGCGCGATCAAGGTCATAGTAGCTGAGCCGCGCATTTGGAAAGATTAGAGCATCTCGAGGTCCATACCGCGACACGGCATCGCGCAAAAGCTGTGGAATTGTAGCGTAAGCGAGCTCGGGATATTTGGGGCCCTGCACGTAAGATTTTCCGTCGCGCGGCGCAAGATTACTTTGCATGGATGCATCTTGATCCATTCCAAAATTCTGAATCCGGTCTGCAATACTCTCGTTTAGTATCGTCAATGTGACTTCTCCCTACATATCGCGCCAATCGCCTGATTGCTCGAAAGCGTGGGCTGCCTGATAAATTTTCATCTCACCGTAATGTGGCCCAACCAATTGCAGCCCAATGGGCAAGCCTTCGCTAAAACCGCAAGGCACGCTCATCGCCGGCAAGCCTCCGTTAAAGGGAGCCGTATTTGGTACCATTTCAAAGGCGCGCTGCACGTAAAGGCTTAGCGAACCATCACTTGGAGGGTGTTCCTGAGGCTTAATTGGTAGCGTTGGCATAAGCAACAGGTCATATTGCTTGAGTGCTGCCAAATAGCGTTCATTACATCGGCGCATGATATTTTGTGCTTTTCCGTAAAACCGTCCACGATATTGTCGCTGGAAATGCTCTCCAACGAACATGCACGCCTTCAACGAATGGCTTAACTCATCCGCACGACCCTTCCATTGTGCCATGTGATCGGTCATAGAAGGCAGAAATAGCCCGCGATAATTGGTTCCAGTGGAATTACCCCACATCATACCGTCTTGTAGACCTTCCAGAGTGATCGCAGTCCAGGCGTCCATTGCAGTGTGATGTTCCGGAACAGAGACATCTTCAACACGAGCACCAAGCTCACGTAACCGCTCAACGGCTTGCATCACTTTTTGGTCTACATCCGATTCAGAATTGGAATGACCAAAGCCTTCAGTTAGTACGCCAATTCGCATTCCATGAGCGCCACGGCCCAATGCTTCGGTATAACTGTAGATTTGTGGTTTGTACTGGCGTGGATCAAGGCCATCTTCACCAGCCAGCACCTCCAGCAACAACGCATTGTCCGCGACATTATTCGTAATAGGGCCAAGATGATCGACGGTTTGCTCAATTGGCATAGCACCAGTGTATGGGACCAAACCATGTGTCGGTTTCATTCCGTAACACCCACAATTCGATGCAGGGATACGGATAGAGCCGCCTTGATCGCCTGCGATGGCCATATCTACCTCGCCAGAGGCAACTAATGCAGCAGATCCAGCGGATGAGCCGCCTGCCATAAAGCCGCGTTTGTAAGGATTGTGGATTGGGCCTTTGGCATTAGTGTGTGAACCGCCAGAGAGACAAAAATTTTCACAATGCGCTTTGCCTGTGATGATCGCACCCGCGTCAAGCATCCGTGTAACAATAGTTGCGTCAATTTCTGGCGTGTAACCTTCCATTATTGATGAGCCATTCATCATTGGTACACCGGCGAGGCAGATTGTATCTTTTAGTGCAATCCTCTTGCCACGCAATTTACCATCAGGAGCACCGCGTACTTCAGTCTTTACATACCATGCATTCAATGGGTTTTCGCTCGGATCAGGGAAACGGCCGGGGCTTCGTGGATAACGTACTTCGGGTAGGTTATCTGGCATTGCGTCCAACCTATCGTAGGCTTGCATATAGGGTTCGATAATCTCGGTATATTCGCTTAGATCTTTGTCTGATAGGCTCATTCCAAACCGTTCGGCCATGATGCGCATTTGAGCAAGGGTTGGGCGTTTAATGGTCATTGTGGTCACCGTTGTTACAGAGGGTTGCGATTGGCTAGGCGCAGCTCTGCGCGGCGATCGGGAAAATGTTTGGGTGCTTTGTGGTGCTGTGGCTCGTTTCTGCGCTTGCATGGCGCTTTGACGCGTGCCACGTGCTGCTCCAAAGCCCAGAAATTGATCAACTTTAGATTTATCTGACAGTTCTTCGCGCGTCAGCTCACCCATTATCCGTCCACGCTCCAAGACCAGAACGCGGTCAGAGAGGTCGGAGATGAAATCGAAGTTTTGCTCAACCAGTAAAATAGAAAGTCCGCGATTTTGGCGTAGGCTCAATAAAGTCTCAGACATTTCTTCAATGATGGACGGTTGAATACCCTCAGTTGGCTCATCCAGAAGTAGAAAATCTGGATCACCCATCAGACAGCGCGCCAAGGAAAGCAATTGTTGTTCGCCGCCTGATAAGTCTCCTCCCTCCCGATCTAGCAGGCGAGAGAGGCGCGGGAAATCAGTCAAAACTGACTCAATGACGTCATGTTCAGATCCAGTGCCGCGATCGTGCCAGGCAAAGCGTAAGTTGTCGTGTACACTTAGTTGTGGAAAGATACCGCGCCCTTGTGGCACGTAGCCTAAGCCCATCTGGCTGCGTTCATTAGGTGGAAGCCTAGTGATATCGTTTTGATCATAACGAACCTGGCCTGAGCTTGCAGGAAGAAAGCCCATCAAGATTTTTAAAAGCGTAGTTTTGCCCATGCCGTTATGACCGAGTACGCCAACGACTTCATTTTCGGCGATATCAAGGTCAATGCCATGCACAATTGGCACTCGGCCATACCCGCCGGACAAACCTTTAGTGGATAGCAATGTCTCGCGCTCGACCTGCATCACGCTTTCTTTCCTAGATAAACGGCGCGCACCTGAGGATCTGACATGACGTTTTCGACACTGTCCTCCATCAGTACTGCGCCCTGATGAAATACTGTCACTTTTTGTGCAATGGAGCGGATAAATTGCATGTCGTGCTCGACGATCACGACAGCTGCGAAACGGATAAGTTGATGGATTATATCGGTCATACGATCAACGTCTTGTGCGCTCATTCCCGCGGCGGGTTCATCAAGTAAAACCAGCCAAGGGTTGGTGACGGCAACGATCCCTAATTCAACGCGTTGACGTTCACCGTGTGCCAACTGGCCCATTTGCGCGCGCGCAATTGCACCCAACGCCAATCGCTCGATGATTTCATCTGCACGCTCCCGGGCTTCAACGATGCTGTAAAAGCGCCGCGCTGCTAACCAGATATTCTCATGAACGCTGAGTGCGTCCATAACGTTTGGTGTCTGGGTCTTGATGCCAACGCCGAGTGATGCAATCTGATGAGTTTGCCATCCCGTGACCTCCTGTCCACGCATATATACGTGGCCTTCAGTTGGTTTTAGCAACCCCGTTACACATTTGAAAAAAGTCGATTTGCCCGCACCGTTTGGTCCAATTAAGCATCGCAGCTCGCGCGCTTGGAGCTTGAAGTTGACATTATCGCTTGCAGTAACACCACCGAAACGCATTGTCAGCCCACTGGTCTCTAAGACGGTTTCAACCATGCCGTGCTCTCCTCATCCGGTGAGGTTTTGGTTTGCGTTTTTTATGACCTGTGATGCTGTTCAAGAGCGTCTCAATTGCGGGTACTAGACCGCGTGGCAAGAACAAAACAAATAAAACGAGGATCAAACCCATGATCAGCGTGTTGTCGATCATACTTTGCTGGCCAAGCATGAATTTGAGATAAGCCAATCCAGCAGCTCCAACAATTGGCCCAAACCGTGTTCCCAGGCCGCCAACGATACACCAGATAATGATCTCTGCGGATTGGCCCAGTGAAAAAAGATTGGGTGTGACGATTTCGCCCCAATTGGCGAACAGCGCGCCTGCAAGTCCGGCAATGGCAGCACCGATTGCAAACAACATGGTTTTGCGTGCGGCGACGTTGTAACCCATTAGGCCCATGCGCACTTCGTTTTCACGAATGCCCACTGCTATGCGCCCAAACGACGAGCGAAGCAGCCATGTGACCAATAGAAAGACGATCACAAGTGCTAATGCGCAAACATAAAAATAGGTGTCGCCCCAGATATACGAGCTTGGATCACCTGGCACGTTGAGCGTTTGAAATCCGGGTATGCCATTGAATCCACCTAAGCGCGCGTTTCCAATTGCATATTGTGGTCCAGCCGTGGAATTCATAAATTTAAAAAGGATCAAAGTAACGACTAGCGTGATGACACCTAAATAAACATCCGTAAGCCGCCCGTAAAACATCATCGCCCCAAGTAGCGCTGCGAATACCGCAGGCACCAGTACGGCTAGGATCATTGGTAGCGTGCTTTCACCAATATTGATGGCGGTGATCGCGTAGGTGTAAGCTCCCAATCCGAAAAAGGCGGCCTGACCAAAGCATAAGATGCCACCAAAACCCCAGATTAGTCCGAGGCTTAGGCCAAGCATGCCGTAAATCACGAGCACAGTTAGCGTGTATGTGCTTATCATCAAAGGTAGAAACCATATCAGAAAAGCTGAAACTACCAGAGTGATTGTCACATCTTGCGACGCGCGGCGGCTCATCACAATTTTCCTTTGAAGAAACGGCCGGTAATTCCTTTCGGCATTGTACGCAATAAGATCACAGCGGCAATTAACAACGCAACCTCGCCAATGACTGGCGAGATTGTAAATGTGAAAAACTGGCTGACGAGGCCGAACGAAGTGGCTGAACTCACCAGACCTGCGATTAGCGACGGTCCACCGGCAATTACGGTAATAAAAGCTTTGGCAATATATGCGCCACCCGAAGTTGGAACGAGACCAACTAAAGGTGCTAGTACCGCTCCAGCAAGTCCGGAAAGGGCTGAGCCACAAAAAAATGTCATCATGTAGATGCGGTCTGAACTATAGCCTAAGGCTGATGCCATATCAGAGCGCTGCATTGTGCCACGTGCTATCAATCCGGCGCGTGTTCCGCGTAGTATAGCGTACATAGTGATAACCAGAAGAATGGACACAATGATAATGAAAAAATTGTATCCGTTGACTTGATAACCACCAAACGCAAAGCCGGGTATCGGGGTTGAGATACCTGTCGTTGTATTGCCAAAAATCATTGTTGCTAGTCCAATAAAAACTAGGCTTAGCCCCCATGTGGCAAGCATTGTATCTATCAAGCGCCCGTATAAATGGCGGATCACCAATCGCTCAACGATCAAGCCAATCAAACCAACGACAAGTGGTGCAATGATGAGCATAGCAACAAAGACGTTCACGCCATACCCAACAGCTGTGATGGTTGCATAACCGCCCATCATCATGAATTCACCATGTGCAAGGTTGATAACCTTCATCATACCGAATACCACAGCAAGCCCGGCACTGATCAGCACTAGCGATGCAACGCCATAAAGCACTTCAACGAAAATAACAAAACTGAGGTCCATGGTGCACAACGCCTGAAAAGTATAGGATCAGGGCGATTTTCATCGCCCTGACAGGTAAAATCCAAAAAAGATCAGATTTCGATTTCGTATTGGGTGTTGTCGTCAGGGTTGGCTTGCAAATTGCACACAGCTTGAGTGTCAATTGGCGCGCGTTGAGGTAGAGTTTCAATGACGGTCATACCCTGGCTTTCAAACTCCATTATATGTACATCGACTGTGGCATGGTGGGTTTGTGGGTCAATTGTTACCTTGCCTGCAGGACCTTCAATTGAAATACCGGTCTCAAGGGCGTCAACTACTGCATCGCGTTCGATGCTTCCGGCTTTGCGCACACCTTCGGCCCAAAGCATGATGCCCTGATACGTCGATACAGCTAATTCGTGAATTGCGGTTGTATCGCCATACTCTGCTTGCCACTTTGCTTTGAAAGCAATGTTTGCTGGTGTGCCTAGCTCTTGGCTGTAATTGTAAGCGACCATGATGCCGTTGCCCTCTTCAGGCGTAAGCACCTTGTGCTCGTTGCCTACGCCCATGGTCGTTGATGCGAGCGGGATCTTGTCTTTCATGCCAGCGGCTGACCATTGGCGGAAGAAAGATAGATGCGCGCCACCTACGAGCGGGGCAAACACCAAATCTGGGCTTGTTTGCTGGATCTTAGTGATGGTGGAACCAAAATCAGCAACGTCAAGTGGGAAGAAATCAGTCGCTACGACCTCGCCGCCATTCTCTTCCACAAACTTCTGAATCCAACGCGCAGTGATCTGGCCGTAGTTATAGTCAGCTGCAAGAATATGTACCTTGGGACCAGATTTCTTCATTGCATAAGGTACCAAAACTTCAACTTGCTGCGCGGGGGTAACCCCGGTTACAAAAATGTTCCGATCGCACACGCCTCCCTCATATTGAACATTGTAGAAATATAGCGTCTTGGTCTTGCGCATGGTCTGGCGTATCGCTTCACGTGACGCTGATAAGATGCCTCCATGTACAACATCAACTTGGTCCTGACGGGTCAATTGCTGAGCATATTGTGAATAAAGAGCCATGTCTGACTGTGTGTCGTAGGCTGCAACTTTTACTTGTTTGCCAAGAAGGCCTCCCGCATCATTGATCTCTTTAACAGCTAATCGCATAGCTTGATCCATTGGCTTGCCGTAGGCGTCAAAGATACCAGATGTATCCAGGATTGATCCGAGTTGAATTGTATCTGCAGCCATCGCTGCTTGTGGTAGCATCGCTGCTGTGCTGAGTGCTGCAGCACCGCCAATTAATTCTCGCCTGTTAAGAGACATGAAAAGTCCTCCGTTGGTTGGTTTGAGGGTAAGAGCTGACTTAAGTTCACTCTTTGGGTTTTATAGACTTAGGGGTTGGTTTTGGTTCGTCTTTTGCCTTAATGCGGTTTGCATAATCTGCCGTACGCCCTGCGGTGGGCACGTCAAAGTCCATGCCGATTTCTTCGCCCATTTGCTTCATTGCGGGCAGGCGCACGGCCATTCCAAGTATCTGGTCCATGGCTGCCCCAAACGCGCTGTCGACACCGTCGGCTCCTGATGATCCGACATTGCCTGGCCCACTGATCTGGTTGATGCGGATTGAGTCGATTTTCTCTACTGGCTTCATCATCTGAGTCATGATCTCAGGCATTTTATCAAGTTTGCGTTCTTCGAGGCGCAAACGGATCACAGCATCGCTGAGAGTATTCTCTGCTGAATTTAGAGCAGCTCTACCTGCTGCCTCAGCCTCCATTGCAGATTTTTCAGCATTTGCGCTCGCAGTGCGGACTGACGCATCCGCCTGTGCTTTAGCTAGCAGCGTATTGACGTCACTTTTGACACGTGCGCCTTCAAGCTCAATGTCACGCTCTTGCTTGAGTTTCGCAATTTCTTTTTCACGCATTGTGACCGCACGTTCCTTTTGTGCTTGCACGTTTTCGGCAGCAAGAATTACTTGTGCACGAGCTTCTTCCGCCTCGGCTTGTGCTTTTGCCTCTTTGGTTCGAGCCTGCGAAAGTTTGATACCGTTGGCTATTTTTGCTTCTTCCAATTCAAGCAGAGCGCGCATTTCTGCCTTGCGAAGTTCCTCGTCGCTAGTGACTTTTATAGTTTCTGTTTTTTGCTCCTGCTGGATGCGACTTGTCTCTGAAGCTCGCTGTGCCTCTGAACGAGCTTGGGAGGCGCGGCTTTCCGCCTCGGCTTCCAATTTGGTTAGGTATTCCTGTTGGGCAATTTCCGTTTCACGCTCCACCCGTTGCAGCTCCATCTGGCGCTGATGTTGGGCTAAACGATGTTCGCGAACTGCAACTTCAGTGGATGTTTCAACCTGGATACGGGCTTTGCGTTCTTCCGCAACCATCTCAGCCAAACGACGCATTCCACGCGCATCAAAGGTGTTGTTTTCATCCTGTTGTGCCAAGTCGCTTTGGTCAATCGAGACAAGTGCAGTTGTCACCAACTCTAGCCCAAATCGTCCGGCATATTCAGATGCAATCTGTGTTACATCCTTAGTAAACTCAGCGCGCTCCAAATGAATGTTGTTCAATGAACGTGATGCGGCGGCTGTTTGGATAGCGTTAGCTAAAGGACCTGCAAGTGCTTCATCAAATGCTTCACCTCCACGTGCAATTCGATTGCCAAATGCTTGAGCAGCTACCGCTATATTGTCCATATTGAATCCAACGCGTAGTTCGAACTTCATCGTAATATCGGCGCGCAAAGGGTCGGATGTAAGTACAGCCTCACGCCCATTACGCGACAACGTTACGGTATTAGTCTGCATCGATACTCGCTGTGATTGGTGTACAATTGGCAGCACCACGCAGCCGCCATCAATTATAACCCGCTGTCCCCCCATGCCAGTGCGAACGAGCGCACTTTCTAAAGATGCTTTTGCGTAAAACTGTTGAAGAAACCAAATGATGATTAACAAAGTGATTGCCAAAATGACGAGAGCCAAGAGCCAGTACAAAATAAGTTCCTCCACCGCATCTGGCAGATGGGCCAGCGCGTTAAACTAAATGTCACTACGGTGTGAGATTTTAATTTCCATTTCAAGTAAATTATTTAAATAGGAAAATAAAATTAAAAAAATGTATATATTACAATAATTTAAAATCACAAAATTGCACGCCATCTGCCCGGGCTAGGTAGATGGATGGTCGTTTTCTTTCACCAATTTGTGCAAAATTGCGACCGCTTTCGTGAATCACAGGAAGGCCGTCTTGCGAAGATCGTTCATACCATATGTCACCAAAGTCACGGAGGAGCGCAGACAAGTAATGCAAACCTTCGTAAGTTGATTGCCCAAGTGAGTTCAACGCAGGGCCGATTTCACCATGCATCGAATAATATCGTTCTTTAAAGCAGGCGTTTGCGTCGGTAGAAATGGAGCTAAAGTAAGAGGAGACAGAAAACAGTCGTTCCAGATTACCCTCCCCACATGCCATCAAACCATTTTCCTCGAGTGCGCAAGACAAACGAAGGATTGATTTGTGCAGTCCGCGTCGACCAAACAGGCGGTTAAAATTGATGGCGTCTTGCCCAACTAGCGACACAAGAACAGCATCTGCGCCCGACATTTCTAGTTTATCAACTAAATCAGTCATATTTGGTAATCCGAAAGGCACATAACGCTCCATGGCCAGATCCACATTCATTCGTTTGAGGCAGGTTTTGGCAAAGCTGTGTGAGCTACGTGGCCAGACATAGTCGTTCCCGATTAGCGCCCATTTGCGTGGGCGGAACGCCTGCTGAAGCGTCGCCATCGCAGGCCCGAGTTGTTCTTGGGGGGTTTCACCAATTGCGAAAAGACCGCGTGTTGTTTCTCCACCCTCGTACAGTGGCGTGTAAATGTAAGGAATGCGTTGACGCACTACCTTAGACAATCTTTGGCGAACTGCACTAAGATGCATTCCCACAATTGCATCGATTGCTCCGAGTTCTATGAGTTCATTAATGATTTCTTCGATTGGCTCGCCGGCCTCGATCGCTGCGTCAATCATGATCAACTGAACGCGGCGGCCTTTGATCCCATTAGTTCTGTTCAATTCTGCCGCTGCAACTTGAGCACTTGAAATGCAAGATGGTGCCCAAATGCCTGCAGGCCCGCACATCGGAATAAGAAGTGCGATATTGAAGCTGCTTGAAATGTGCAAATGGCCGCTCTCGCGCAGATCTGCGAGTTCTATTGGAAGAGCCAGCTCTGCTGTTGGGCGTCCCAGGGCCACATCCTTCTCAAGTTTGTACGGCGAACTAGAACATAGCAATTGAATTTGCTTTCCAAGTCAACTAAAATCAGCTTAAGCAATTTTTCGAGGCTGAAAATGAC
>Ga0206677_10003129_pt1:12500-14105 | contig 14105 bp, 9 predicted proteins | sample M130m12015metaG_FD_155475 | JGI IMG/M metagenome (GOLD analysis project Ga0206677, IMG submission 155475) | Ammonia-oxidizing marine archaeal communities from Monterey Bay, California, United States - M1 30m 12015 | ecosystem: Environmental > Aquatic > Marine > Intertidal zone... | reverse complement strand
CTGGCAGGAGTTGCAATTACAATATCTAGTCCTCTAGCTAAAGCCTTTATTTGAGCTCCTGCTCTAGCTCCGCCCATTACAACAGTTTTTGAGTGAGGAATAAATTTACCATATATAGCTATATTTTGAAAAATTTGTGTGGCCAGCTCTCTTGTAGGCACAACAATAAGATTAGTACATGTTCTTGGTTTTGCTCTTCTTCCTTGTTCTTCAACTCTGTGAAGCAATGGCAAAACAAAAGCTGCCGTCTTACCTGTTCCAGTTTGAGCTGTACCAACAATATCTCGGCCATCTAACATAACCGGTATTACTTTTTCTTGAATGGGTGTTGGAGTTGTATAATTTGCTTTTTCAACTGCTTGGATAACTCTCTTATTCAATCCAAGATCTTTAAACTCTGTCAAAACATACCTCATCGTTTTAGTACAAAAGAAATTATAACTAAATTGTGAAGAGATTATGTTATAAAAAATTTTATTGTTTGGTTGCGGGGGTAGGATTTGAACCTACGACCTTCAGGTTATGAGCCTGACGAGCTACCGGGCTGCTCCACCCCGCGTCAATATAGGCTACTTAGCATTGTAAAGAGATCAAATGTAATTTATAGGCCTGGCGACGACTTACTCTCCCACACCTTAAGATGCAGTACCATCAGCGCTGAGAAGTTTAACGGTCGAGTTCGGAATGGGATCGTGTGTAGGCTCCTCGCTAAAATCACCAAGCCAATAAATTACATTTGAAAAAAGTAGAATATTCTTTTTAGTTCTTATTTGTTCTTAATTAGTAGTTGTTTGTTATCATATCTGTTGTTTATTACCAATTGATGAAAATTGATAATGAGATCGATTAAGTCAATCGAGTTATTAGTACCAGTTAGCTTCATGCGTTACCGCACTTCCACACCTGGCCTATCAACGTGGTAGTCTTCCACGACTCTCATGGGAGAACTAGTTTTGAGGGAGGCTTCCCGCTTAGATGCTTTCAGCGGTTATCCCGTCCGTACTTAGCTACCCTGCTATGCCGCTGGCGCGACAACAGGTCCACCAGAGGTACGTTCACCCCGGTCCTCTCGTACTAGGGGCAACTCCTCTCAATTCTCCTACAACCACGGCAGATAGGGACCGAACTGTCTCACGACGTTCTAAACCCAGCTCACGTACCGCTTTAATTGGCGAACAGCCAAACCCTTGGGACCTGCTCCAGCCCCAGGATGCGATGAGCCGACATCGAGGTGCCAAACAACCCCGTCGATATGAACTCTTGGGGGTCATCAGCCTGTTATCCCCGGCGTACCTTTTATCCGTTGAGCGATGGCCCTTCCACACGGGACCACCGGATCACTATGACCGACTTTCGTCTCTGCTCGACTTGTCAGTCTCGCAGTCAGGCAGGCTTATGCCATTGCACTCGACGACCGATTTCCGACCGGCCTGAGCCTACCTTCGCGCGCCTCCGTTACTCTTTGGGAGGCGACCGCCCCAGTCAAACTACCCACCATGCAGGGTCCCGGATCCAGTTTCATGGACCGCGGTTAGATATCAATAAGGATAAGGGTGGTATTTCAAGGATGGCTCCACACTAACTGGCGCTAATGCTTCAAAGCCT
>Ga0206677_10003129_pt1:0-7500 | contig 14105 bp, 9 predicted proteins | sample M130m12015metaG_FD_155475 | JGI IMG/M metagenome (GOLD analysis project Ga0206677, IMG submission 155475) | Ammonia-oxidizing marine archaeal communities from Monterey Bay, California, United States - M1 30m 12015 | ecosystem: Environmental > Aquatic > Marine > Intertidal zone | place... | reverse complement strand
AAATTTTTTAATTTAACTGAGAATAATTTTGTACATTTACAAAAACTGAAGGCACATTAGCCTTAACTTAATTGCATTTCCACATTTTTTTTTATTATTTTAAGTTTTTTTTGACTCAAAAGTCAATATTCTATCTAAGCCATTGATATCAATATACTTATCAAGAAAAATAAAATCTTTTGATTCAAAAATTTTAATAACATCATCAGCTTGATTGTAACCAATCTCTAATATAACTCTACCATTTTTACTAATTACTCTAGTAATATCTTCAGCGATTTCTCGATAACATTTTAGCCCATCTTCTCCTCCATCAAGAGATACTAGTGGATCATAATTTTTAACACTGCCTGACAAAGTATCAATATCTTTTGATGGAATGTATGGGGGGTTAGAAATAATTAAATCATATAATCCACAAATTGGTGAGAGCCAATTTGAAACTATAAAGGTTGCGTTTTTTTCGAGATTAAGGTTTTTACAATTCTTTACTGCAATATTAATGGCCTCATATGAGATATCAATTCCTAGAGCACATAGACTTTTATTATCCTCTAAAATTGACAAAATAATACACCCTGAACCAGTCCCTAGGTCAATAAAACTCTTATAGCCTTTATCCAAAATGAAATTGTTAGCTATTCCGATTATTAGCTCAGTCTCAGACCTTGGATCTAAAACATCCTTTGATATGAGGAATGAAGATTTATAAAAGTCTCTTTTTCCAAATATTTTACTTATTGGTTCTCCACTTATTCTTCTTGCAAGTATTTTATCAACTTCATTTATCTTTTTTGCACTTACGATTAATTGTGAATTAAGAATAAGTTGCTTTTCATTAAAGCAAAATATTTCTTTTAGTATAATTCTAGAGTCAAGCGAGCTTGTTTCGATACCAGAATCAAACAATGTCTTTGTGACAATTTTTTGTAAGTCGCTTAAAAACAACCTATTATCCTTCGAGTAATTGTCTTGTTTTCTCTTCAGAGGTTAGTGCTTCAATTAATATATTAAGATCCTGCCCTTCTAAAATAGTATCTAATTTATGAAGAGTGAGTGTAATGCGATGATCTGTTACGCGGCCCTGAGGAAAATTATAAGTTCGAATTCTCTCTGACCTATCACCTGAGCCGATTTGAGAACTTCGATCTGCGGCTCTTTCTTGTTGCTGCTTGAATCTCTCTGCCTCATATAGCCGAGCTCTCAAAACCTTCATGGCTTTTGCTCTATTTTTATGTTGAGACTTCTCATCTTGTTGAGTCACAACCAAGCCAGAGGGTAAATGAGTTATTCTTACAGCACTATCAGTTGTATTAACCGACTGACCACCTGGTCCACTAGCACGAAATACATCAACTCGAATATCTTTCTCTTCAATTTCAATATCAACATCTTCTGGCTCTGGTAAAACTGCAACTGTTGCAGCAGAAGTATGAACGCGCCCATTTGATTCGGTTGTAGGTACACGCTGCACCCTATGCACTCCAGACTCAAATTTTAATTTTGAAAAAACTCCATTACCAACTATAGACAAAATTACCTCTTTAAATCCTCCAACATCTCCATCTGAAATAGATATAATTTCAGTTTTCCAGCTATTGGTGTCTGAAAACCTTTGATACATTCTATATAAGTCGCCAGCAAATAAAGCTGCCTCATCACCGCCTGTTCCAGCTCTGATTTCTAAAATCACATCACTTGAATCTGCCTTATCCTTTGGCAGTAAGAGAATCTTGATTTCGTCATTTAATAAAATAATTTTTTTTTCTAATTCTTCCAATTCCTCTGAGGCAAGCTCCTTCATCTCTTTATCAGTAGCTTCTTCTTCTAGTAAATTTTTTAAATCAGAGATTTCTAAATATATATTTTTCCATTCAACTACAGATTCATATAGTGGCTGAATTTCAGAATATTCTTTTGATAATTCCACAAATTTTTCAGAGGTATTTTCTTTTCCTAGCTGTTCTTCAAGATTCTTCCCTTTTTTAAGGATACTATCAATCTTATCTAGTGGAATAGCTGTCATATTTTTTCCTCGTTGACTATTGAGCGTGCTTTTTCTTCAACATGCCCCACAATTTCATCAACCATATCTTTATTATCTAACTTTGATAATTGCTTTCCACTTATATATATCATACCACTATCTTTACCTCCTCCAGTAAATCCCACATCTGTATATAAGGCTTCGCCAGGTCCATTTACAACACAGCCTATAACTGAAAGTGTTATAGATTGTTTGATATGAGATAATTTTTCTTCCAAGATTTTTACTGTATCAATAACATTAAAACCTTGTCTGGCACATGAGGGACATGAAATTATTGTAACTCCTCTAGAGCGCAACCCAAGGCTTTTAAGAATATTATACCCAACATGGATTTCTTCAACTGGATCAGCTGACAATGATACTCTTATAGTATCCCCAATTCCATCAAGCAGTAATTGACCAATTCCAATGGATGATTTTATTGAGCCAGTCATCAGGCCGCCAGCCTCAGTTACTCCAAGATGAAGTGGTGCCTTAGTAACCTTCGCTAATTGCTTATATGACTCCATAGTCAATAGAACGTCAGAAGCTTTCACTGAAATCTTGTACTGATCGAAAGATTGATCTTGAAGAATTCTTTCATGCATTAATGCGCTCTCAACCATAGCTTCCGGGCAAGGACTACCATATTTTTCTAAAATATTTTTTTCTAAAGAGCCAGCATTAACTCCAATACGAATTGAACAATTATTATCTTTGGCAGCACTAATAACCTCTTTTACTCTAGAAATATTACCTATATTTCCTGGATTAATCCTTAAGCAAGATGCACCTGCTTCTGCAGCTTCAATTGCTCTTTTATAATGAAAATGAATATCGGCAACTATTGGAACACTACAGTCAGGAATAATTTTCTTTAGAGCATTAGTGGAATCCTCATCAGGACATGATATCCTTATTAAATCAGCACCTGCATCTTCCAATTGCTTAACCTGATTTATGGTAGACGATACATCAGAGGTATCTGTGTTGGTCATAGATTGAACAGAAATTGGAGAGTCTCCACCTATATTTAAAGACCCAACAGAAATAACATCGCTTTTTCGCCTTTCAATATTCCGCCAATAATAATTTTCCATGTGCTTACTCACCGAATATTACATAATCTAATCAATTAGTAGTATTTCCTAATTCAAAATGATCGTGCAATGTATTTAATGCTTTTTCAGTAAGGCCCTTATTTATAAGTACTGAAATCTTGATCTCAGAAGTAGAAATAACGTCAATATTAATATTATTTTGAGATAAGACTCTAAACATTTGGCTTGCAACACCTGCATTGCTTCTCATTCCCACTCCAACAATTGAGATTTTAGCGATGTTATTATCTACAATTAATTCTTTATAGGATAGACTTGAAGATAAGCCTTCCATCAACTCTTTTGCTCTAATAGATTCATCATTGGGGACTGTATAAGTTAAGTCTGTTGTTTTTCTATCATCAGAAATATTTTGTACAATCATATCTACATTAATACCATCATCAGCAAGTACACTCAGAATCTCAGCAGCCACTCCTGGCTTATCCTTAATACCAGTAAGTGTTAATTTTGAATCATTTGTTGAAGCGGCAACTCCTGTTACAATCTTTTTATCCGCTATACTATCTTCAGGACAAACTAAAGTACCCTTTTTATCTTCCCCTATATCAGAAAAACTAGATAATACTCTCAAAACAACATCATTATTCATTGCTGTTTCTACAGAGCGTGTTTGTAAAACCTTTGCACCAAGAGAGGCCATCTCCAACATTTCTTCATATGAAATTTTGTCTAGTCTTTTGGCGGTTGGCACTTTATTTGGATCTGAAGTATAAACACCATCAACATCAGTATAAATATCACAGAAATCAGCATCAATTGCAGCTGCAATTGCTACTGCAGAAGTATCAGAACCACCTCGTCCAAGAGTAGTTATTCTACCTTCGGAATTAATACCTTGAAAACCAGGTATTACAATGACTTCATTTAATTCTAATAAATTAATAAGCTCTTTAGAGTGAATTGCCTCAATACGAGCTGATTTATGATCACCGCTTGTTACTATAGGAATCTGCCATCCAAGTCTTGATTGGGCTTTAATTCCTAAAGAGTTTAGTAAGCCTGATAGAGCCCCTGCAGTGACCTGCTCTCCACTAGAAATAACAACATCGAACTCAGAGTCTTGAAAATCATTTGATAATTCTTTTGTTAAGTTAATTAATCTATCTGTTTCTCCAGCCATAGCAGACAAAACAACAACTATTTGATTACCTAAATCAACCTCAGATTTAACAATTTTGGCAACATGATTGATCCTTTCAACACTGCCAACTGATGTTCCTCCAAATTTCAATACTATTCTAGACATTTTATTCTCCAAGATATTTAAATACCTGAAATTATTCAAAAAATATAATATTTTTGAATTTTCTTATTGGGCGTGAGATATAGATAGTGTATAGGCGATGAAGGAGCAAGTATTAGTGACTAAAGAAAAGAAAATAAAAAACTCTACAATTGATCAAAACGAACATGACAAGTTCTATCAGATGGCTGAGGAATGGTGGGATCCCAATGGAAAATTTAAGACACTCCATAAATTTAATCCTGTAAGAATTGCTTTTATTAGAGAAAAAATAATTACTCACTTTAAAATTAACTCTTCAAATAAAAAACCTTTTAATAAAATAAAGCTTTTAGATGTTGGTTGTGGTGGTGGATTGTTATGTGAACCTATGTCAAAATTAGGGGCTAATGTTACAGGTATAGATATTGTTGAAAAAAATATCAAAACAGCAGCAGCGCATGCTGAAGTAAATCAACTTCCAATTAAATATTTGGTTAATACCGTTGAAGAATTGGCAGAGAAAAAAACTAAATATGATGTAATTTTAAATATGGAAGTAATTGAACATGTTTCAGATGTTAGTCTCTTTATAAGGTCATGCAGCGATCTACTTTCAGAAAATGGAATCATGATCTTTGCAAGTCTCAATAGAACTCTTATATCTTATGGGCTAGCAATCATTGGAGTAGAATATATTCTAGGGTGGCTTCCAAAAGGGACACATGACTGGAATAAATTTATAACCCCAGACGAATTAAAAGTTTTATTTAAAAGTAACGAACTAAAAATCGATGAGCTTAAAGGAGTAAAGTATAATCCTATTTTTGATTCTTGGAAAATATCAGATGATTTATCTGTTAACTATATTGGTTTTTCAACAAAGATTAATTCTTAATTTTAGGATTTATGCCTGGAAGTGGCTCAACGTTAATGCCCTCTTCTATTAGTTCGACAGCATCATCAATTGAAGTTTCTCCATAAATTTCTCTTTCTTCCTTTTCCCCATAATGAATTGCTCTAGCCTCATCCGCAAATTTATCTCCAACATAATCAAAATTACTCTCAACATGTTTACGAACTTTATTTAAAATCATTTCAATTTTATCTTTTTTTTGATTCAATCTATTATTTTTTTGTTTCCCCGAAGAAATACGAGGGGCCATAATATCTTTTTTAATCTTTGTGGAAGAACATGTTAGACAAGAAATGAGATTTTTTTTATTTTGTTTCTCAAAACTTTCAGAGTCTGAAAACCACGCCTCAAAGACATGGTCATTGTCACATATTAAGGAATATTTAATCATGACAATTGATTATATATGATTTATTTCCCTTTAAGGAAGGGATTTTTATACGAGCCTTCTGAACCTCATCAAGATTTATTGTAAAATCTAATATCCCGGTTCCTTTTTTCTTTTCAGCAACTATTTTTCCCCAAGGATTAATTACTAAAGAATGACCATATGTTTTTCTGCCATTTTCATGTAATCCATTTTGCGCTGGTGCAACAACAAAAGATCCGGTTTCTATAGCTCTTGCCTTTAAAAGTGAATGCCAGTGATCTTTGCCCGTATGAAAAGTAAAAGCTGATGGAACAAATAAAATTTCTGCTCCAGATAGCGCAAGATCTCTGTATAAATTAGGAAACCTTAAGTCATAGCAAATAGTTAAACCAAGTTTTCCAAAAGGCGTTTTCGATACAACAGCCTTATTGCCGGCTTTATAGGTTTTGCTCTCTAAATATTTTTCAGTCTCAGAAATCTTAACATCAAATAAATGAATTTTATCATATCGGCTATGAATTTTACCATCAGAATCAATTAGAATTGTTCTGTTGGAGGCTTTATTTTTTCCAGTTTTAACAATCCAAGAGCCAAGATTTATCCAGAGATTTAATTCTTTTGCCAACGCTCTTAATTTTTTTAAAAAAATATCATCTTTTTCAGCAGTTATTTTTTTAAAAAGCCTAGAGCCCTTTAGCTCCATGATATTTGTAGTTTCAGGCGTAGAGACAAAATTTACACCTTTATCAGCTGCCTTACGAATAAGGCTATCCAAAGTTTTAAATGACTCCCTTGGATTACGTCCTGTTTTTAATTGAATTAAAGAATATTTAGCTAACACTAATGTCCTTCCAATAATTTGTTTAATTCCCCATTTCGATCTATTTCATATAAATCGTCATATCCACCCACATGTGTTTCGCCAATAAAAATTTGCGGAACTGAGCGTTTTCCTCCTGACCTCTGTAACATCTCTTCCATGACTTTAAAATCATTTCCAATATAAAGCTCATTGTACTCAAGATTCTTCTGAGACAGTAAATCTTTTGCTTTAACGCAATATGGGCACATTGGTCCAGTATAAATATCTATTTTCAAATCTAATCTCCTAATGATTTATATGATATATAGTAAATTATATTTAATAAAAACATTTAGTATTTAATTTTAAGCCTAAACTGAGATGTAAATAATGATACATGATCGAAAATTAGCTCGTATTAAAAGAAAAAGGTCATTTAAAATTAGATCTGACTCAAAATTATTTTTTAATGATTATTCTGAAGAAATGTTTGAAAGAATAGAGCTTGTTAAAAATACATTTAATGATGGGCTAGCGCTTGGTTTTAGAAATATAAAATTCACAAAGGCAAAAAATATTATCGCCCTAAGAAATGCTGAACTTAGCGTTTCAAAAAACACAGATTTAATTTGTGATGAAGAATATCTTCCAATTAAAAAATCAAGCCTCGATCTAATTATAAGTTTTTTCAATCTCCACGCCTCGAATGATATCCCTGGTATCTTATTTCAAATAAACCAATCTCTTAAACCAAACGGTTTATTTATGGGATGTCTTTTTGTTGGCGATACTCTTAAGGAGCTAAGGTTTTGTCTTGCCAAGGCTGAGGAGGAAATATCTAACGGAGTTAGTCCAAGGATAAGTCCTTTTGCTGAATTACAAGATTTATCAAATCTCCTCCAAAGAGCGAATTTTAATTTACCAGTAGCTGATATCGATAGGCACAGGGTCGTTTATGATAACCCTATAAAGTTAATGAAGGATTTAAGGGATATGGGAGAAACAAATATATTAAAAGAAAAAGAAAAAAACTTTCT
>Ga0206677_10003125_pt1 | contig 14130 bp, 9 predicted proteins | sample M130m12015metaG_FD_155475 | JGI IMG/M metagenome (GOLD analysis project Ga0206677, IMG submission 155475) | Ammonia-oxidizing marine archaeal communities from Monterey Bay, California, United States - M1 30m 12015 | ecosystem: Environmental > Aquatic > Marine > Intertidal zone | place: USA... | reverse complement strand
ACCCGGTTTTTTCGTGCTGAACGATTTCCTCCAATGCAGGCAATCGAGATGCAATAACAGGCTTTTTCATAGCCATTGCTTCGAAAGGCTTCAGTGGTGTCACAAGCCGAGTCACTCGAGTATCAGGTCGACTCACAACAAATAAATCAATGAGGTCATAGAAACCAGACACTTCTGAATGAGGTACTGGGCCCATGATGACGGTGATATCCTCGATGCCTAATAATTTACAATACTGTCTCAAATCAGCCTGCCCATTTGTTCCGGTAAGCACAAACAACCTCACATTATGCCCTTTGTTATGAAGCAATGCGACAGCATCTGCGGTTAAGTCAACGCCTTCCATTTCTCTTAACGATCCGATGTAACCAATCACAGTTGGTTCAGAATCGGTATTCAATCTTTCAACAGCGCCCGGGAGTGCTTCAGAAATGATTTCATTCTCAAAAATAGCAGTTTCAATCGCATTTGGAACAACTGTAATTTTGGCAGGCAGTACACCCCTCGAAATAGCCTCTTTCCTCAAGGTTTCACTGATACATATCACGGCATCTGCTTTACGGAGCACTCGTGTTTCGTGCGCCTGAAATCGCTTGTAGGCTGGGCCGTTTCTCATCCAACGACCATTTGCCACTGCCGTTTCCTCCCACATGCCTCGCATTTCATAGACAAATGGTAGATTCAGTTTCCGAGCAGCTTTCAATGCAGGAAGCCCTACACGGTAGGGGGTGTGAGCGTGGATAATGTCGACTTTTTCTTCTTTAGCTACTTCTATGATTCTCCCGGTGAAATATTGGATGAGGATTTTCTCTTCAACAACTTTCCATCCTATCCTGAAAAGATGACGGATGGCACGCCCAACCTTGAATACTCCAAAGTAGAAGAAATCATAAATCCGAAAAAGGATAAATTTCTTTCCTTTCGACTCAGTACTACCCTTGACCTCTGTGATAGTAGCCTTCCGCGTGAAAAGCCGAACCAACTTATGACTGATTTTAGAATTCTTTTTTCTCGATGGGTGAAGAGTTCGAAGATATTTAACCCCATTGAGTTCATGTATTTTCACCATAGAATCTCGGTCAGGATACCAAGGAGAAGTGAGAGCGATGTTTTCGATGTGTTCCAATTCATTTTGGTGCTGAAGAAGCATCTGCGTTCGCACAGCATAACCGTTCACATCCGGAGAACTGTTTGCGAGCACATGCAACACTTTCATTCAATCACCGTTGCGAATATGTTCTTGCAGAACATCAGCGATTCGCTCGGCTGTTTTGCCATCCCACAGTTCGGGTACCCGTCCTGCCTTACCTTTACCTTGCAAAGCTGCAAATGCAGTTTTCTCTATTAATTCGGGATCACAACCTACGATGGTGTTTGTACCTTCTATAACCGTAATTGGGCGCTCTGTGTTCTCACGAAGAGTAATGCATGGGATGCCGAGTGCAGTTGTCTCTTCCTGGAGCCCTCCTGAATCGGTGAGAACCAATGTGGACGAAGCCATAAGGGCAACAAAATCGAGGTAACCAACAGGTCCAGTAAGTACAATGTTTGGAATCGCTTCAAGCCGTTCGTACATTCCAAATGATTTAGCCATCTTTTCTGTGCGAGGATGAATCGGAAACACCAACTGGATTTCTTTCCCAATGGTCTCAAGTGCCCCAATGATTCCCGAAAAATTCTCTTTGTCATCGACGTTTGACGGTCGGTGAAGGGTCAGTATTGCATATTTTTCTCCAACACCAAGTACGTTCAAAATTGGACTTTCTTTAGATCGCTCAAGGTTTGAGTACAAACTGTCAATCATCACATTACCGACTCGAACAATGCGCTTTTCTGCTACACCTTCAGCTCTCAGATTTTCATCACCATCGGGTGAAGGAGTAAGGAGTAGGTCAGCAACAGAATCGGTCAAAATACGGTTGATTTCTTCTGGCATTCCGCGGTCAAAAGAACGCAAACCAGCCTCCACATGGGCGCAAGGAACTCCGAGTTTAGCACATACGATGGAGCATGCAACCGTTGAGTTAACATCACCAACGACAACGACCATACTCGGAGTTTTGTCGTTGCATATTTTTTCAAACTCCATCATCACAGTTGCCGTCTGGTATGCGTGCGACCCGCTTCCAATTCCGAGATAAATATCCGGCTTTGGCATTCCAAGATCATCGAAGAAGACCTTTGACATGTTATCATCATAATGTTGTCCGGTATGAAGCAAGATGAGTTCCTGGCCACGCTTTGCAAGTTCAGCATAAATTGGTGCGATTTTCATAAAATTAGGCCGTGCGCCGACGACGAGTATTATTGGTTTATTCATATTTCAGACCCCCATTTCATCTTGCAACTTAGCAAAGATATTTTCCATAGAATACCGCTGAGAAATTACTTGCTTATTGTTTTCAATAACTTTGAGTTGTGTTCTTTGAGTGTCAAGCACCATCTCAACGATTTCTTTATAATTTTGACCAATCCACTCATCCGGATAGAATTCTTCTGCACCATCCCAAGGCCATATTATTGGCACAGATCCACTTGAGCTCCCTCTGCAATTGAGTAATGAAATGATTCAAAATCACTCGGTGAAAGGATATATCCAATTCTACTGTACCACTCTGCAAGAGATGGAGAAAACGACTCAAAAGAAACAGCTCCTCGAAGGTGGTGATCCATTTCAAACCGTTCATATTGTTCATCATAATATACCAACTCTTCTCTCCTTCCCGGGGCGTGCATAAATGCATAGTCATGAGGCAGTTTACCTTTGATTACCAAACGCCATCTATCATCAACCATGCGTAGTGAACGAACAAGGTCTACTGCTCTGTCAAGGCGTTTTCTTTGAGGGACAATGCCTACAATGGCAAGGGTATATTCTGCAATCTTCGTTTTAGGCCTATCGAATAAATTGATATTCACATAATTATGGATAATTGTACATTTGTCCTCTGGCCAGTTGAACATTTTGATTGCAGTTTTACGCACATTATCTGAGACAAAAATGATTTTATTTACAGAGTTCAGATTAATCTTTGGCGGGAATTTACGAGCCCTTTCGTTGATTTCTTGCAAGTGTACGCGAATGTAATGAGTTTGATTGGCGGAAATATTTTGAGAATACCATACTGCGTTTGACAATCCCCATTCGGAGAATATGACTTCACCCCATTTGGCTAATTGTTTGGAGCGGATAATAGATTTTGCATCACCCCATTCCCAAATATCCCGGCGAACATCATGGCCTTGTTTTTTCAAGTTTGACTCAAATTCAGCGATGAACTTAAGATCATGACCATTCAAAACAACACGTTTTCTCTGAGGTTGGAATTCTGCCTCCACTGATTTAATCAACCCGGAGAAGAATTTGTTTCCTACTTCAGGAATGGTGTATTCGGTGACCAATTGTTTTAGCATATTTGGTTGAGAAAGTGTTGAAGTAATTTGTTCAATAATTTCAAAAGCTTGCTCGAAAATCTCAGAGCCTGTATCAATAAAATATGGATATTCGCTGCCACAGAGGCTCTCATTTATCGAGTTTCGACTAATAATTGTTGGCAAACCTAAAGAGAGATATTCGAGCGTTTTAGTAGACAGTTCAAGTGTATTGTCCTCCAACAATTTCGAACGATATCCCCAGCATATATCCATAGTACTCATGAGCTCTAGAGTATCCTCTCGGCTTAATCCACCGTGCCATATAGTGTTTTCAGTGTTCTGCAATAATTCTTTCATATCTTCGTGAAATGTGGGATAGGTAGCGGTATTCCTATGTATTTTATCACCGATTATATGCACTTCAACATCGAGTTTTCTTTTTTGGGCCTGTTCTGAAATTACGATCAATTCACGAACCCCCCACTCTGGAGCAATTTTTCCGGCATACCCAATTTTCAATTTTCCATTTGAAGGTTGAGATGGTTTAGCAGCACGACCTTCTCGAACAGGTATCATAGGAGGTGCTAGAGCTATTTGGTCTAGAGGTACTTTGTGTCTTTTATTCAAATCGTCACGGATTTCTTCTGTCTGAGCGAGAAACAAATCAAAATGCTCAATAAAATCAGGAATAAATTCAGCAGTACCAGATTTATCGACCCTTTTTGACTTGATTTTGTCAATTTCATAGTAATCGGTGAGATACGCCCAAATTCGGCCGTGCAGACTCTTGTTCGAACTTGCTACTTTACAAAGGTTAAACCCTCTGAGTACTATTCTTCTGTATCCGCCATAGATGCCATCTAACATCTCTATTAGATTGATTGCAGCCCCAATATCCAGTTCATTTTCTTTTATTCCGAATTCAAGCGGTTCAATAATTTTAATATTTTCTTTTGAAAGAAGTGGATGTAGCACCGTTTCTCGTGAAATATTAGATTTAAGAAGCAGGTGAATTTGTCCTGCGTGTTCTGCGATGGCTTCGGTTATTGAGGCTAGCCAAATCGATGAACCATCTATCACATTCATATTCACATCTGCATAAATTAGAAGTATATTTTGATCAAAATCATCTGCATACGAAATATTTTGGAAATTCATGTAGTGTTGTTCTGACGAATAAGATTTAATCTTCGAATTAAGTAATGCTAGTTTTTTTCTGTTCATCCAGGCAATATCTTTGCTTAATTCTAAAATTTTTATAGCCTCTTCCTTTTGGTTACGACTTACATACAAATTTACCATGGTTTTAATTGCACGCTCATCCTTAATTGAACGAATATATTTCTCGCCGAAATCGATGGCTAAAGATTCATCTAAGGAAGGCAGTGCTCTTAACACACTCAAGGAGATATTTGCGGCCTCTTCCATTGTTTTTTTCTTTTTCATGAGCTCCTCGATACCGGAGTGTATAGCATCAAGATAACTGTGGTCTTTAGAATAACAGTCGATAAAGTGTTCTGACATCTTGAATATCTCAACTGGGCGAGAGGCTGCAAGGTCGAGAATATGTGGTATTCCACCTAACACTGGTGACAATTTACTAATCCCCTTACGTTTTTTTCTTAGGTAGTGATCGATTTTCCCACGCAATGTTCTCTTCAAATTCTCACTTCCTTTGATACAGTTCAATAGCGTACTTTTTACTCGTACTCATCAAGATTTTACCACGTTCGACATAAATTATCCTGTCACAGATTTCTTCTAATGTCTGAATGTTATGTGAAACGACAACTACGGTTGTATCTCCTTCAACCATTTCCAGGATTTTCTTTTTTGATTTCCTACGAAATTCGTAGTCTCCAACCGAGAATACCTCGTCAAGTAGTAAAATATCTGGCTGAGAATGACATGCAATACTAAATCCTAACCGAGCCCTCATACCGGAAGAATACGTTCGAATGGGGGCATCAATAAAGGCTTTCAATCCCGAGAATTTTATGATTTCATCTTCCCTTAGAGATATTTCTTCTTCACTCATTCCGATCAAACCTCCAGTGAGATAGATGTTGTCTCTCCCCGGTAAATCATTTGAAAATCCGAGCCCAAGTGATGCTAACAGGATAACATTTCCATCAACAGAGATACTTCCGCGGTCTGGCTTGTATATCCCCCCTATGACTCTTAAAAGCGTACTCTTTCCTGCACCGTTGTCTCCAATAATCCCAACCACACTACCTCTCTTAATTTTCAAATCAATTCCTGAAAGGGCGCGAAACCATTTTTTATTTTGGCCTTTGAATAAGGATAGAAATTGTTTTTGAATAGTAGTTTTACCAGCGTTGTGGAATGGGAAATCCAGTACGACATCATCCAGTACAATCGGATACTTTGAGGCGGTCATAGATACTTCACCGCCTTATTTTCATTTTTACTAAACCAGTAGGAAGATAGACAGTATAATATTGCAAGATGGAGGATCGAAATCCAATAAAATTCTACCCCTATGTCGATGCTTTCATTCGTAAATGCAGTACGGGCCATCGAAAGATAAATTGCGATGGGGTTTAGAATGAGATAAGCAGTTAAAAACTCAGGTGGAATTCTTCCATTGATGAGCATTTCTAGTGTAAAGAATACAGGTGTGAAATAGAACCCAATCCTAATAGCAACTGTAACAAAATGGCTCACGTCTCTCCATTTAGTTTGGATTGTTGAAGTAAATAGAGATACACTCACAGCGTAGAGTGCAACCAATATCAGGGATAGAGGAAAGAGAACAATCTTCCATGTTGGAACTATTTGATAGTAAATGAGAAGTGGAATTATTGCAAGAATATTAAGAGAAACCGTCACAATCGCTGTACCGGTAATGTTAAGCAGGAAAATTTGACGAGGCAACTTTACTCTTTGAAGTATGGCTGTGTTCGCCTCTAGTGACTTTGTTCCCCTCAGCATTATTTGTCCGAAACCAGACCAAATTATTATTCCGATCATGATGTTAAGAGGCATGTAGCGTGAAGTAGAGGCTGAAAGGATATCAAACAAGAACAGAAATGTGATGGTCAATGCTAAAGGTTCTATAATACCCCATACCCATCCGAGAAGGCTTTTTTGATATTTGACATTTAAATCTCGGCGAATCATTCGAGAAAGCTGGTTCCGATAGCCCCAGGAGACGGCTGGAGTCTCGATTAAACTGGATAGAAATTTTGTGGAGGTCTCGTGAGTCGTTGATTCCAACTTTGTATTGGATTTTTTGATAAGAAGTAGATTTGCTAGGTTTTGGTAAATGATGTCAATTTTTTGCTCTTCTTTGTTTTTCATTGCCTGAACTATGTATTTACGTTTTTCTTGAGTGACCTCGTTTTGTTCTAGGCCATCAAGGAGAATTAAACTTGCCAAATAGTGTTCATTTTTTAAGTGTAAGTTAAACACGATTTTCATGCTCTCTTTGTTGATTGCTTTTGGATCGCAAGAGTAGGTGAAATCAAAACATTGGTCCTCATCCATTTCCGATAAAAGTGTCACAGTATGTTGGAATAAAGATCGAGCGGCAGCTGCATATTTTTTTGTGTAAACGAGATTCTCAATAGCAAAAATCATACTTTGCGACAAATTTGAATCTGTCGCATAAAGTTCGGATAGAGTTTCGGTAATCTTCTCTTCGGAAGCGGGAGTGGATTTAGCAAACTTTACGATGCGTTTGATGAGTTTTTGAGCGAGATGCCCATCTGAAGCGAATCTCTGCTGCCCCCGACCCTCCATGCAATCCCTTACCCCTCCTAATGCCGAGTTTAAAGACTACTGAAAGTATTCCGCAAAATGAATCATTCTTCCATAGTCAGCGATACCCCCAGTCAATTTGAGCATCCCAAACAATAAATGGAAATGGGTACAGGAGTGCTCATGCGAACCAATGACTTGGCCCATGGGAACGAGTCAGTCTTTGATTCGATTTGTGACGGACTTCACCGTCTTGAGGAATTGGGTTTTGGGGTAGAGTCGTTAGACGGTGCTCAAAGTCAAGCTTCAATTTTCTTTTATTATCCAATTGCTCAAGGAAATCCATTTCAATCACTCTATTATTCAGAATTTTTCTCGAGCGGGACATTACCAGTAGGAGTAAGAGATATCGGTGACATAACCCCTTTCCGTTTGCCTGTGAATTCATATTTCCATCTTCACTGGCTAGGTGAGGTAATTGGGGATACTGAAAATAATGATGTTGCAGAATCTAGAATTGCCGACTTTGTTAAAAAAATCTCGTCTCTAAAGTCAAATGGAGTGAAAATTGTTTGGACAGTTCATAACATTTTACCGCATGATTCTAAACTTAAAAAGGCTCAAATTGATTTGCGAGTCGAATTGATTAAACTTGTAGACATTATCCACATTATGAATGACGACACACAGCGATTAGCAGAACCATTTTTCGAAATACCATCAAATAAAATTATTTCTATCCCCCACCCGTCATACCGCAAATTCTACCCTTCGGTGGTCTCAAGAGAGGAAAGCAGATTTCAATTAAACATCCCACAAAAAAGTTCAGTATACCTTTTCTTTGGTTCCATTCAAGCATACAAAGGTCTTGAGGACTTACTAAATGCATTTGAAAAGCTGCAATCTGAGGACCCAGAAATATATTTGCTCATTGCTGGGAAAGTTGTTAATCAAAGTTATTTTTCATCAATTAGAAGCCGGATTAGATCGAACATGAACATTCGATTAATCGATTCAAGGATTGCAAATGAACACGTTCAATACTATTTTAAGGCTGCTGACTTCTGTGTTTGTCCTTACCGGATTTCATTAAATTCTGGTGTTGCACACTTGTCTCATACATTCAATACTCCAGTTATTGCGCCAAATATAGGCGGATTTAATGCACTTTTAAAAGATGGAGGTGGGTTGCTGTACGATAATGAAAATCTTGATGATTTATTCGAAGTTATGAAATCCTCTCTTGCATCCGGTTTCACCGATGATGATATTGAATCTATTGACTCAAAGTACGCAGCGAGTAAGGTTTCAAAAGAATTTCATGACAAGGTTATATTTTTTCAAACCAGTAAGGAGGCTTGATTATGACTGCAGAGGAGAAACTCGTCTTTCAGCAGAGGTATGAAATCAAATCTCAAAGTTTGTTACGAGTGAACTTGACTTCATCTCACTCCGGAGATCGGGTCTCCAAGGGCATGGTTTTCTCCGTCCAATTTTTTGATTCAAATGGCGAAGAGATAAAACATAATCTTTTGAATTTCAGCCATTCTATGAATTACTTAAATTACAGATATGTGTTTACAGGTAGTGCTGAAAAGCATCATAATGAACAGGTGACCGTACTGCCCCCAACATCCGCCAAACATATTCAAATGAAACTGGTCCAGTGGAATTTCCTTACGAACCCTAAAGCCAATATCGACATTGTCAAAGAAGGTCAGTTGTACAGTTCCAAGTTATCAGAAAGTTCTTTTGATATGCTATTTCATTGTAACTCTTTTTGGTCATATTACGCCAAATTTAATGTTAAAAACCAATTGCAAAAGGTAGGTCGGATTGCGGTATTGCTGATTAATTATTTCGATCAAAATAATCGTAAACTGGTGCCTAAAATCAAGGAGCAATTGAGTTGGTCTGACAAGCACAATTCGTACTTCAAGTATATTTCATCACCTAATAGCCAAGCCAGTTTTGAATTCCAACACTTGTTCTATCCCCCGGAAAAAGCCTCCACTGTAGACGTGAAGTTCATCGAGATAAATAAATCAAATGTCGTCATAGAAGGCCAGTTACCTGTCGAGAATGCGTTACAATGGGACCACACTAACAGCAACGGGTTACTTGAAGAGTCGATGGTATCTCATCTTTCAGACTCCATCTCGCTTGAAAAAAGAACTGAACTATCATCACATGTTTCGGCCAAGCAACATCATGACTTACTATATGACTCACATATCCAAACTGGGGATTTACTCTCTGCATTATTTGCTGTGGAAACAGAGAATCAGATTCGACCGTCGAAGAGAATTACACATCGCCTAGAGTTCATCACTCAACTCATTCGTTCTCTTGATGTAGATTGGTTTCCAACCCTCTCCAGTTCAAACAGATTAACTGAGCAAAGGGACAAAAATAATAAGATTCTTCACCTTTTTAAGGTTACATATCCTTTTGAATCTACAGGTGGCTCGATACGTAATCTTAATATTGTCGAAAGCCAGCGAAATGCTGGTTTGGAACCTATTGTTGTTACCCCACTGAATTATCCAAGAATCTTTGGTATTGGAGAATTTTCTCTCGAAGAGAAGATTCGTGGAATTCGACATTTCCGATTCGATATCGGTACTACCAATTTCCAATCTGCATCATACCTTTGTGAGAATTTACAGTTGAATACACAGTTGCTTGCGGGTCTAATTCGAAAAGAAAATCCTGCTCTATTACATGCTGCATCAGGATATAAAGGATATGAATTAGCAACAATGGCTAAGGTTCTCTCTGATCACTTTTCTATACCCTGGATTTACGAAGTACGTTCCTTCCACGAACATACATGGACTAAAGATGTGTTTTATGCAAACAATTCATGGCACACAAAGCAGAGAATCCTCAAAGAAAATTCGCTTATGCATCATGCCAATCATGTTGTAACAATCTCTGAATCAATGAAAAATGCTCTAATTGACAGAGGGATACCGAAAGATAAGATTACGATTGTCCCTAATGCTGTTGATATCCAAGCTTTTACTCCGGGAAGAAAAAGCAAGAAGCTAATTAAGAAATTAGGGATTGAGAAAATGAAAATCCTTGGATACATTTCCAATATATCATTGCGTGAGGGCCACGACATCCTAATTCGTGCTATTCCCCACGTCCTTAAACAACACCAAGATGTTGTATTGCTAATTGTTGGGGACGGACCTGAAAAAGAACATTTAGAGAAGCTTGTTCGGGATTTAGGCATTGAAAGTAATATAATTTTCACCGGCAAAGTTGACCATGCAGAGATACAAGATTATTATCGTTTGATAGATTTATTCATTGTGCCTAGAAGGAGAGATTATGCCTCAGATTTAGTGACTCCTCTAAAGCCATATGAAGCAATGGCGCTTGAAATCCCACTTGTTGTCAGCGACCGTAAAGCATTGATTGAAATTATTGGGGAGGATCGAGGTTTCTCTTTTAGAACAGAAGATTTTATTGACCTATCGAGGGTAATTTCAGATTGCCTCACTAACCCCGAAAAAGGGGAAATAAGTGCTCGTTTAGCGAAGAAGTGGCTCATTGAGAACCGGACTTGGGCTAGAAATGCTAAGATTTATCAGGACTTATACTCGAAGATAACAGGGGAGTTGGAGCACTATGGTTGAGGCCTCACATCCCCATTGGGAAGGTATCTGGCATCCTTACAAGGCCATTGAATCTCACTATAATGAAGGAAGTTATATCGCGTTAACAGAGCGTAAAGTCAAGGTTTGGAACTCATTTGCAATTGTCGAAATCGGAGAAACTATCGATTGGGACATGGATCCCTTTGATAACAAAACCTGGGGCCTATATTTTAACAGTTTAAACTGGTTATATTCTCTATATTGGGGATACGATCAAGGCGTGGAAAGCTATCAATCCATGCACGACATAGTTATTGATTATTGTCGTTATTTAGAAGGTGGCGATGTGAATGAAATGGCTTGGTTCGACCACACAACTTCCGACCGCCTTTGTTTCCTTTCAACGTTATTTCGCCATCCAATGTTCCTTGAATTCCCTCCACAATCTCAAGATTTAATCGTAAATTCTGCGTTTTTACACATTTCTAAAATTAGAGAATTTTATGATTCTAAGTTTTGGTTTAACAGCAATCATGGAGTGTTTCATGCCCTGGCAATATTGAATATCGCCCAGATTGCCCCATTTTCAAAATCCGATTATGGACTGGAATTATTTGGCGCTAACTATTTGGAGGTTTCACTCAGAGGAATAATTAGTATCAAAGACGCCTTCACACTTGAGCAGTCAGTTTATTACCACCAATTAGCACTCAGTCTCTTGGAGACAATTCCCACTCCAATGTTTGAAAAGACCTCTTTTGATGAAGATTTAACTCAACTCATACCTCGAATGATTAACTCCAATTACTGGGTTACAACAGATGAGAAAAGGATGCTGCCGTTGGGAGATACGGCATACAATGCCAATATCCCAGCGGCATATGCTCCATTGGAAATACCCGATACAAAGTTGAGGGAATTTGGTGAATGTGGTTTTTCAATTTACAAGTCGATAACCTCAACTGGAAAATACGATGTAGTTTCTTTTCTCCATCAGCCTAAAAGAGGCCCTCACGGACATTTTGATGCATTGAGCATCACGATATCTCACCAAAATGCCCCCTATGTTATCGACTCTGGAGGGCCGTACAAATACGGAGACCCTTTTCGCTTTACTTATTTCATGTCTAATCGTGCTCACAATAACATTATGGTGAACAAAAAAATTCACCAGTCTGGTTCAGAGGAAGTATATCATTCAAATCCATCTCAAGGAGTCTTTCATTTGAAGGCGTTTCATCGTGGCTACAATCCACTCAAGGTGGCGCGGGAATTGTATATTTTTGAGGGTAAAGGGGTACTAGTAATCGATCGTATAACAGGCGGGGAGGCTCCGTTTCACTTTGACTCACTTTGGCATTTTGCTCCGGATTGTGAAATCGAAGTGTTGAGCAATTGTCTCATTGCAAGAATTTCAGACCAGGTTCTGCCCGTTTTCGCCTCGAATTTTAGAGAATTAAATATTGAACTAGTTTCGGCAGTCGAAGGTAGCAACCCACAAGGGTGGGTTTCAGATGGTATAAGTAAACGGCATCCTGTGCAAACGCTTGTTGCTTCTGTGAATGCAGATTCAGATACTACGATGGCTTGGTTCTTCTCATTTGAGGAAAAAGGTGATTTTGAACTTACAGAAACAGAATTTTCAATAAACCGATCTGGTGAGACGAATGTCATCAAATTCGATGACGGTACTGGAATTTCAAGTTTTGAAACTAAATAATCAAGCCGAATGGAATTGCACCATGGCTTGTAAAAGAACTGCGCCCAACCCACTACAGACCCCTCCTAGTGGAGTCCAACCTCTTCGTATCCAAGAGTTAACCTCGTCCATTAATTCTTGAATAGTAGTCCCCTCTACAATAGCATAAGATGTTGGATTCTCCATGGTTACCGTTAGTGCGCTTGGTATTTGGTTGTTTTTATGTAGGCGGCTTACCCATGAGGACTCAATGCTTTCATTTAGTCCATGCACTTGGCTTTTCAATGTGAGTCATTTGAAACAAGACATGACAATCGGTATAATTGGGCTAGGATACGTAGGTCTGCCTACCGCCATAGGCTTCCATGACGCAGGCTTCGAAGTATGGGGCGTGGATGTTTCACAACGTACAGTCGACATGGTTCTCAAAGGAGAAAACCCGACTGGAGACCCGGACGTTGACGATATAGTCCCAACCCCAGGTACAGAACGCTGGCACATTACGAACTCAGCTTTGGAGGCAGTTCCACATTGTGACGTAGTTCTCGTAACGGTTCCAACCCCAATTACACATGATCTCAAACCGGACCTTTCCTATGTTGCAGGAGCAGGAAGAGATGTCTTCAATGCAATTCCAAAAGGCTCAAACACCATTGTGGTCCTCGAATCCACGGTGTATCCAGGTGTTACCGCACAAACATGGCACCCAATCATTGAAGAGTTAGGACTTGAAATTGGAACGGATTTGGAAATAGCATACTGCCCTGAACGTTTCAATCCAGGAGATCCTGCACATGGCGTTCGGCAAGTAGCACGAGTGATAGGTTGTTCAAATCCGGATGTTGGTGAATCGTTGGTTGCCTTGTACAGTCAACTTACCACAGAAGATGTCCGCTATGTTGGCAAACTCGAAGTGGCTGAAGCAGCCAAGGTCATCGAAAATGTTCAGCGCGACATCAACATCGCCCTCGTCAACGAATTGGCTCGAATCTTCCCAGCTTTGGATGTCGATGTCGAAGATGTTCTCTCCGCCGCCGCAACCAAGTGGAACTTCCACCGATACACCCCTGGTGTTGGTGTTGGTGGTCACTGCATCCCCGTTGATCCGTACTACATGATTCAGCGAGCAGCCGACGTCGGCGTGCCTGCCGGTCTTATCACGGCTGCACGAGCGGTCAACCGCTCGATGCCAAGCCACGTGGCGGGTGTCCTCACAGACATCATGTGGAGCGCAAAGGTCGCTGCTGATGATGCAAAGGTCTTGTTGCTTGGTTGGTCATACAAAGCAGAAGTTGGCGACCCAAGAGAAACACCTGCTGAACCGCTTGCTGAGACACTGATGTCAAAGGGCATCACCGTTGGTGCGTGGGACCCACACCTCGAGCACGGCAGTTTCCCAGAAGGCGTCGTCTCAATTTCAGACCTCACCGAAGCACAAGATTACGACATGGTCGTCCTCGTCACAGCCCACAAAGCCTGCCTCGAACTTGACTGGAACGGTCTTCTTGGTCAAATGCGAACGCCGCTTCTTTACGACGGCCGTCGCGTACTCGACCTTACCTCACTCAACCACATGGGCTGGAAGGCTTACGCAGTTGGTAAACCCCTGGCGGATTGACACATGAAATACAAATTACGTTGCCTCGATACAGGGAACCTTATCGAAGACGCTTACACCCTCAAGTACACCGATAACGCTCTCCTTCAGGCCAAATTCAATGG
>Ga0206677_10003123_pt1 | contig 14134 bp, 14 predicted proteins | sample M130m12015metaG_FD_155475 | JGI IMG/M metagenome (GOLD analysis project Ga0206677, IMG submission 155475) | Ammonia-oxidizing marine archaeal communities from Monterey Bay, California, United States - M1 30m 12015 | ecosystem: Environmental > Aquatic > Marine > Intertidal zone | place: USA... | reverse complement strand
AAATTGTCTTAGTTACCTTCTTAATTCTATTATTTGGAGAAGTTTTACCAAAAGTCTATGCTTCGAGAAATGCCCTTCTTTTCTCAAAGAAAATGGCAAAATTTATTCATACTACAAACATCTTATTAACACCCTTTAGTTTACCATTAATTACTTTAACAAAATGGATTGAAAAAAAATTGGGGAGTAAAAATTCAAATTTTTCGGTAGAAATTCTCTCTCAAGCATTAGAGTTAACCTCTGAAGGAGCAACAACAAAAGACGAGCAAAAAATACTAGAAGGAATTGTAAATTTTGGAAACACAGAGACTGTGCAAATAATGAAACCCCGTATTGATATTTTTGCGATTTCTAATGATGCGTCATATGAAGTGGTGCTGGATAAAATTTTAAAAAATGGGTATTCCAGAAACCCTGTATACAAAGATAATATTGACAATATTGTTGGAGTTTTATATGCCAAAGACTTGCTAGCTCATTTGAACGAAACTGATTTTAAATGGTTAGAATTGGTTCGAGCTCCTTTTTTTGTTCCTGAAAACAAAAAACTAGACGACTTATTGAGTGATTTTAGAGAAAAGAAAAATCATTTGGCAATCGTAGTAGATGAATATGGAGGAACAAGTGGGTTGGTCACCCTAGAAGATGTAATCGAAGAAATTGTGGGAGATATTAATGATGAGTTTGACATTGATGATCTGTTCTATTCTAAAATAGATGAAAACAATTATATTTTTGAGGGTAAAACTACGATAAAGGAGTTCTGTAAAGTATTAAATGATGAAGATGAAGCTATTTTTGAAGAAGAAAAAGGAGAAAGTGAAACACTTGCAGGATTTATTTTAGAAATTTCTGGAAAATTCCCTAAGAAAGGAGAAAAAATAACTTTTAAAAACTATTGTTTTACAATTGAAGCACTCGATAAGAAACGTATCAAACAAATAAAAGCAACCAAAAATGCGTAAAACATTGTTGTTTATTTTTTCGATTGTTGTTTTTTCTTGCACGAAAGATACGTTACCAAAACCTGCTGCATTTCTTAGTTTAACATATCCAAAAAAATCTTACGAAAAGTTGGTTTTAAAAAGACCTTATTTTTTTGAAGTGTTAAAGAATACCGTGGTGGTTGATGAGGCTAATAATTGGTTAAAAATTAAATATCCTCGATTAAAAGCCTCTATAGATATTACCTACAGACCAATAGAAAACAACTTAGAAGAATTACTCACGGAAGCAGAAAAGTTAGTTTTCAAACACACCTTAAAAGCAGCCCAAATTATTCCAAAAGATTTTATTAATTCTGAGAAAAGAGTTTTTGGTAGCGTATATGAAATTACAGGGAATGCAGCCTCTCAAATTCAATTCCATGTTACTGATAGTACTGACAACTTCCTTAAAGGGTCTTTATATTTCTATATAAAGCCTAACTATGATTCTATTTTACCTGCGGTAGAGTATATTAAAAAAGATATTTTAAATTTAATCGAAACGCTCGAATGGATTGAATAATCTGAATATATTATCTGTGTTAACACCCTAACCTAAAAATGGAAAATAGTCATCTTAAAAACCTATCCAGCTTAATTTTAGCAACCTTATTTATAAGTACTTCTGGTGTGTTGGGGAAATACATTGCAATGCCTTCAGAAGTTATTATTTGGTTTCGATCTGCTTTTGCGATGCTTTTTCTGTATGGTTTTTGTAAATACAAAAAAATAAATCTAAGGGTTGTTGATTTAAAAACACATGTTTCTTTCATTATCAGCTCCCTTTTTATGGCTGCGCATTGGGTAACTTATTTTTATGCGTTAAAATTATCAAATGTAGCTTTGGGAATGCTTTCTTTATTTACATATCCAGTAATAACCGCATTGCTAGAACCTCTTTTTTTGAAATCTAAATTTAATCCATCACACCTTGTGCTGGGTGCTATGGTGCTCATTGGAGTATCTATTTTAACCCCTGAATTTAACATGGAAAGTTCTGATGTAAAAGGGATTCTATTTGGATTGTTTTCTGCTTTATGCTATTCAATTAGAATCTTAATTTTAAAACAACATGTAAAGCATTATCACGGAAGCATGCTTATGTTTTATCAAACCACCGTAATTACAATAGTACTCTTTCCTGTATTAATTTTTATGGATCTCTCTGGTTTTCAATCTCAGTTTCCCTACCTGCTATTACTCGCATTGCTAACTACAGCCGTTGGACATAGTTTGATGGTGCATGCTTTGAAGTTTTTTTCAGCATCTACCGCTACAATTATAAGTAGTATTCAACCTGTTTTTGGAATTATAATAGCCATTATAATTGTTGATGAAATTCCAAATAAAAACACCATTTGGGGAGGAGTATTAATTATTTCTACCGTATTTATTGAAACAATAAGATCTAAAAAGACCTCTTAATTATTTGGTCAATACATCTTGGTAATTTCGTTTTACAAAGACTAAGATTGTCTCCAAAATTTCTCCCATATTAGTGCACTCCTTAAACTTTACATCTCCAACATATTTAATCAAATGCTTTTTTAAAAGTTGGACATTATCAGGAAAAGAAAGTGTATCATTTTTCATGCATTTAATCAACCGAGAAGCTCTTCTTGGAGATGTAATCATTCTCTTTGCCATGAAAGAACGTTCTTCTAACTTATACTGCATAATAGAATTATTATCTAACTTTCTACTTACCATGTCTACAATTTTAAAATTTTCTTTCAAAAATTGCAAATCATACACTTTTAAATTTCCTTCAAAAGATTGTTGATCAAAATCTATTGCTCTGATTTTGTAAATAATTTGATCAAAATCATGGGTTGGAATAATTACATAATTATAGGAACGCATGTCTCCAAGCAGACGAACCAAACAACGCTCTTTGAACTTTACAAATTCTTTTGCTATTTGAGATTTTTCTGATTCAGTACATTTAGGTAAAAAGTCTTTGATAAAATCATCTCCTGGAATGCCTGAAATATGTTCTTCAATTAGGGTGTCTTTGTGTACCAAAAAATTCATGTTGTGTGGAGACAAAATATGCTCTAACTCCAAGCCATAAATTCTTGAAGCATCTGCTTTTTTAACATAGAAATAAGTGTAATTATCATTTATAATATTTCTGATTTTAACCCGAAAAGGTTTAGAATTTCCAAACGTACAATAATCAATACCGTCTACATTTAGAAACGGAATTGTTTCATCGTTCCCATCTGAATGAAGTATTGTGTATATTTTTTTTAAACTAGCATCAATTTCCTGTCTGTCAAAATCAGAATAAAAAGTTCTTATCCAAAGCGTATCAACATCATTTTTATCATACAAAACAACAGATCCTTGAAATCGTAATAAATCTTCATATAATACAGCTATTTTTACATTTCTGTTATATTTTTTCAAATAACTATCCAGCAATTCATTTACAGGAAATGTTGGCTTTTTTTTTGACATCAATTTTTTTCTAACCGCCATCTTCACTATTGATTTTTATCAAAAGTAGGAATAAATAAAAGAATCTCTCTGATTTCATTGTATAAAACCCCTCGATATGGAGTTGTTTAAAATCCAAGTACCCTGGTAATGAAATCTAAAAAACGAAGCAACTAAACCAATGTAAAAAGCTTTCCTGGAAGAGGCGTTGTAAGCCCTTTTAATTCCATTTGTAATAAAATAGACGCTAATTCAACAATAGGGATATTGCATTCAAAAGAAATCACATCTAACTGTTGCGCTTTCTTCTCATTGAGAAAGTCATAAATTCTTTGCTCTTTTTCATTCAGTTCGATAAATAATTGTTTTTGAATTGATTTGGGCTTTTGTGGAAGGTCCCAATTTAATATTTCTGCAATGTCTGAGGCTGAATTTAATAAATATGCAGCATTCTTTTTAATTAGGTCGTTGCATCCTTTGCTATAGATATCTGATGTTCTTCCAGGAACCGAAAACACATCTCTATCATAAGAATTGGCAATATCCGCAGTCACTAAAGAACCTCCTTTTACGGCTGATTCTATAATGATGGTTGCTTTAGAAATGCCCGCAACAATTCTATTCCTTCTTAAAAAATGCTCCCTTAAAGGAGGGGTCTCATGCCAAAATTCAGTTAAAAAACCCCCGTTTTCAAGAACTGAATCGGTGTATTTTTTGTGAACTTTTGGATACATGTGCTGAAACCCATGAGCTAAAACAGCAATGGTTTGCAACTTGTTTTTAATAGCGGCTTTATGCGCACAAATGTCAACTCCATATGCAAAGCCACTTACAATTATTGGATTATATTTTGAGAGGCCTTCTATTAATTGAGAACAAAAATCACGGCCATAGGAGGTCATGTTTCGTGTGCCTACTATCGAAATTATCCTTGTATTTGAAAAATCCAAATTTCCCTCTTTAAATAATAATAACGGACCATCGATACAGTGCTGAAGATTTTGTGGATAATCGTCCTCCAGAAAATAGGAATAGGAAATGGACTTTTCTTTAATGTAATTATATTCCTGCGCTGCTAATTGGATGTTTTTTGGATCAAAAAGATGTTTTAAGACATGGTTTCCAATTCCATTTATTTTTGATAAAACAGCTCTTTTTTCCTTAAAAATTTGTGTAACATCACCCACATTTACAATGAGTTTTTTAGCTAAAATAGCGCCAACAGCTTTACACTTTTGCAGGCGTAAAACAGCCAGTAATTCTTCTTCTTTCAATTTGATAACAATTTGAATACCAAGATATAAAATAATTGTTGAAAAAAAATAAGAGAAAGCGTTTCATAAAACCTCAAAATTTTTATATTTGTTAACATGATTATAGCCAACTACATTAGCGATTTATTATACAGATACGATTGTGTTATTGTACCAGACTTTGGCGGATTTGTAGCCAATAGAGTTGGTGCGCAAGTAAATAATTTCACACATACGTTTAGCCCGCCTACAAAACAAATTACTTTTAATGGCCTTTTAAAGCACAATGACGGTTTATTAGCAAACTACATTGCTTCTTCTGAAAACATCTCTTTTGAAAAAGCCTCTACAGCAATTTCTTTATCTGTGATTAGATGGCAAAATGAATTGCAATCGAAAGCTGTCAAAATCGAAAACTTAGGTAGTTTATCGTTAAATGAAAATAAAAAAATAATTTTTGAACCAACTACACATGTTAATTATTTAACAGATTCTTTTGGTTTGACTGCTTTTGAATCTCCTGCAATACCAAGATATCAGCAACAAGTTAAACCGTTGGTTACCTCTTCAAAAAAAGAAGTTAAAACTGGAATTCCTGTTCTTTTAAAATACGCAGCGTCCGTTGCCGTTTTAGTAACAATTGGATTTTCTCAATACAATAATTATCAAAATAAACAGCAAAATGAAGTTTTTACTAGCCAAGAAAAAGAACTTCAAAAAAAGATTCAATCTGCAACTTTTATCATAGAAAATCCATTACCAACTATTAATTTAAATGTTGTTAAGGAAGTAAACTCTTTTCATGTTGTTGCTGGATCGCTGGATCTTTCCAATTTGTAGAAAACGCAAAAAAGAAAGTAAAACAATTAAAAGTTAAAGGATTTAATGCTAGAATAATAGGGGTGAATAAATGGGGGCTAACGCAAGTAGTCTTTGACAGTTATTCAAGTAGAAATGAAGCTACAAATCATCTTTATAAAATTCGTAAAGCGGTTTCCAAAGACGCTTGGTTATTGATTAAATAGATTAACTAATTATCATTCTTACTAGTTAAGCTTCTCTACTAAATAAGCGAATGCTTATCTTTACAAAAAACATTTTTGATGGAAGCAAAAACTCCAAAAGAGTCGTTAACAGTTCTAACTGACCTCGTCTTACCCGGCGAAACAAACTACTTAGACAACCTATTTGGTGGTGAACTATTAGCAAGAATGGATCGAGCTTGTAGCATTGCTGCAAGAAGACATTCTAGGAGGATAGTGGTTACTGCTTCTGTAAATCATGTTGCGTTTAATAAGTCTATTCCTGTAGGGAGTGTCGTTACGATAGAAGCAAAGGTTTCTAGAGCATTTAATTCTTCGATGGAAATTTATGTTGATGTCTGGATTGAAGATAGGCAATCTGGATCGAGAACCAAAGTAAATGAAGGCATTTACACCTTTGTTGCCGTTGATGAAATTGGAAAGCCGGTGCTGGTTCCTCAAATTGTTCCAGAAACCGATCTAGAAAAAGAACGTTTTGAAGCTGCCCTCAGACGCAAACAATTGAGCTTGGTTTTAGCAGGTAAATTAAACCCAAATGAGGCAACTGCACTAAAGGCTTTGTTCAATTAACTTACGCTATATGGAGTGTTTTCTTAGAATATTGAGAAAGCGCTTAAAAGAAGTTAAATTACCTTTTTAGAATCCAGTGAGCGGGATTAAGACGCATTGTATTTTTAAACAAGACAAAAATTAAGGTTGTTTTTTTAGAAATTTTATCTGTGAAAATTTGACCTATTTTTTGGTTTGTTACAATTTTTTCACCTCTACTGACATAAACATTCTCTAAATTATTATAGGATGAAATATAATTTCCGTGTTGTATCAATACATTTTTTCTTCCTTCAGAACTCACCAAAACATTTAAAACACTTCCGCTAAAAATAGCTTGCGCTTCTTTACCTTGTCTGGTTACAATGTGCAACCCAGAACCATTTATTGTAATTCCTGGAAATGAAGGATGGGGTTGTTTTCCGAATTTTCTAACCACAATCCCCTCATTAACAGGCCATGGTAATTTTCCTTTATTCAACTCAAATTTTGCAGCCAATGCTTTTGCTTCTGGAGTTAAAATAAATTCATTCTTTTTAACCCGTTTTAGCTTATTTTTTTCTTTTTCTTTTGCAATTCTATTCGCTCTTGCTATTTCCTCACGAATTTTTTTATCAATCTTTAGTGTAACTCTTTTTTCTTGTTTAATTTTATTTCGAAGGGCTTTCTTATACTTGCTTTCATTTTTCTTAATGACAGTTATTAACTTTTCTTGATTTATTTTATCAAGTTCTATTTGCTTTTGTTGCCCTGTTTCAAAAACGATTAATGAATCTTTTAAAGTTTTTTGAAGTATTAATGAATCATTCAACCTTTGAACTGTTGTCGTTTGTTCTCCGATATCTTCTCCTTGTTTTTTTCTAAAAGAGGTATACTGTTTCATATACCCTAGTCTTTTATAAGCTTGAAGAAAACTTTGAGAAGAAAGTAAAAACATTGTCCTACTCTCTTGTGATCTGCTTTTATATGAGTTAAAAATCATCGCTGCATAATCCTTTTTTAAACGAACTAATTTGTCGGACAACTTGGTTAATTTCATTTGATTTGCAGTAATTTCTTTTGATAAAATTGCAGCCTCTAGATGAATTGTTGAAATCAATTGAGTTCTTACTTCAATTTTTTGAAAAATATCCTTGAGAGCATCCACGGCATTTTTTTCTTTCTTTATCTCATTAAAAAGTAAGGTGTTTACCTGTTTAATTTCTTTATTAAGTTTCTTTCGCTGTGCTTCTAACTGCTTTCTAGTTTGCCCAAAAACAGAAAAAACACTTAAAAATAAAATTAAAATCGATATGTAAAACTTGTTACTTTTCACTATGATTTAATTTGTTTATACCCCTTAGGAATTGAAAAATAAGCGTTAAAATTTTCATCAAATTTAACAGATTTAACTGTAACATTAATCTTTGTAAACGCATCTGGCTCTTTGGCTAATATTTGAATTTCCTGAGGGAATAGCTCACCATCAATCATCCTGTAGGAAGGATATGAAATATCCAACCGTTTATTTTTTTGAGGGTTCACAACAGATTGTTTGTCTAACTTAAAATGAGAGGGATTTACAAAAAAAGAAATATCAAGTAACTGAACTTGACTCTCAGGAGCTAAAACATAGTTGTTGTCCTCAATAGTGACAGCTAGCTTTTGCTTTTTTACATTGAGCAAGGATTGACCAAGTAATAAATTTTGAAGCTGGTTAAAATTAATATCTACTCCTAATAACTTCTTCAATATTGAAAAATCTCCTTCAATATAGTTTTTAGCGTAGGAAGAATAGTAACGAACAGAAGTGGGTGTAATTTTTACCTTAAATAAGGTGATAAATTTGGTTGCTTTAAGCCAAATTACCTCATCTTTTTTCATTTTTAAACTGACAGAAATAGTTTGATTTAGTTTCCCATTATTAAAATTAACTTTAAGTTTTGCTGCAACAGATGTTTTATTAAAATTAGATGCAACATGCTTTCTAGCTACTTTTCGAGCTGAAAATTTTTTTGAAATAATGGTTGTTTTCGTTAAATCCTTTTTTACATTACAAGAAGAAAACACCACTAAAAACACCACAAAATATTTTACAAACCTCATTGTTAACACTACCTTTTTTTTGATTTATCAATATATTTATTTTCCTCTTTAAAATTACCTAAACCTCTATATGATATTGCTATTTCTTTATAAAATGCAATTTCCATGTCATCTGCTATCACAAAATCTACGCCATTTTTTAGACATAACAAGGCTCTTTTATATTCTCTTTGATCATTTAATGCTTTTCCTTGCATTAAATATACAAAAGGCTGGGCAGGAAAAAGTAAAATCCCTTCATCAGAATATTTTATGAGCAAGAGTGGGTTCTCTTTATTTTTTTCTAGAATTTTCTTTAGAAGAGAAAAAGATTTATTGGTTGCGAATTGAGATTCTAATGAGTTCGTCGGAAGGATTTTGTCGAGAGAAACCGGTGGCTCTTTTCTTTGTTCAAAGTTGTATTTTATTTTTTTATAACGAGCAGATAGGAAGTTTTCTTTTTCTATAATATTCATCAGGGAAATTGCGTTCTGATCCTCTTTATTCTGGATATACATCTCCAAAAGAGGCACTCTTTCATTAGAATTAAGGGAAACTATTTTTTTTTGAATAAGAATTGCTTCCGAAAAATTTTTCTCCTTCAAAAAAATTTTGACCAAATGTTTTAACATCCATATGTTCGTAGGTTGTATCAACAGGGCTCTATCAATATATTCTTCGGCTACCAACATGTTGTTTAGGTGAAAATAATTTTTTGAAAACTCAAAGTAAACAGCGGCATCTTTTGTTAAAATCTGATTGCAATTTTCAAGATTTTCAATTGCTTTTTGATAATTTCCAATTGATTTTTCTGACAAGGCTTTAAAAAAAAATTGCTGAAAATTCAAGTCATTTTCTTCCGCTAAGTCTTTGGCAATAGGAATGCTATCTTGACAAAAAGTTTGAATTGAAAAAAAAATACAGAAAAATGAAAAGAGCTTCCATTTATAGTTATAAATACTCCTTTTTTTTCTATGATTTCTTTTCTTTATTCCTTCAATCATTTAAGTTAATTCAGTGAAGTCTCCAATACTTACAGAAGTATATTTTGCATTGTATTTTGCATAATTACCAATCATTGCATTGTCTAAATCTGCATTTAAAATTTCTACATTCGTTTGAATTAATGAATTGACAATTGTTGAGTTTTCTACAACACTATTCTCTCCTATAGAAACATAAGGCCCAATTGTTGAGTTTTTAAAAACCACATTTTCTCCAATGAAACAGGGAGGTATAATTGTTGAGTTTTCCAAAACTACATCAGAAGAAACCAACTTATTTCCTGCTTTATGTTCAAAGCCCAACACTTGCTTATTAGTGTCTACTGTTGGGTCTTTTTTACCGCAATCCATCCAAGTATTGACGGTTCCTGGAATAAATTTTGCCCCTTGTTGTTTCAAAGATTCTAAAACATTGGTTATTTGATATTCTCCATTTTCCTTTAAATCATGATCAATTAAATATTGAATCTCCTCAAGAAGTTTTTCTCCACTTTTAAAATAATAGATGCCAATAATTGCAAGATCAGAAACAAACTCCTTTGGCTTTTCAATAAAATCAGTAATGTAACCGTCTTGTAATTTTACCACTCCAAATGCATTTGGATTTTCAACTTGTTTAACCCATATAGCACCATCTGCATTTACATCTAGCGTAAAGTCTGCTTTGAATAAAGTATCTGCATAGGCAATTACACAAGGACCACTCAATGATTCTTTTGCACAATAAATTGCATGGGCGGTTCCTAATGCTTCTTCTTGAATGTAAACGGATCCTTTTGCGCCCAACTCTTTTGCTATGGTTAGTAATTTCTCTTCAGTATCTGTGGGAAATCCTTTTGCAGCAGATCCTATGACAAATGCAATTTCATCAATTTTTTGATCGATAACAGAAGTAATATCTTCTACCAATCTTTGAACTATTGGCTTTCCTGCAATGACCGTTAACGGCTTTGGTATTGTTAATGTATGAGGTCTTAAACGAGATCCAATTCCAGCCATTGGTACTATTATCTTCATATTGTATTCTTTAATATATACCCCGCAATATACTAATTAATTAAAAATTATGACATTATGAATGTGACAAAAAACAAGAATATCTCACTGTTTATGGGGTATTCTCTCACTGTTATTCGTGAAGTTAAATTTCACTGTTTACAGGGATTGACAAATACGATCTATTCATATACATTTACACATCTTCATGGTACTTTAATTTATCCCCCCCAAAAAATTAAATACCGTTAAAAACCCAAGTTAACACTTGGGTTTTTTGTTTCTTTGTAAAAAAATAAAATTTGTGAATTATTTATCTGTAGAAAGTATTTCTAAATCATATGGAGAGCGTGTCTTGTTTGAAAACATCTCTTTTGGAATTAACAAAGATCAAAAAATTGCTTTTGTAGCTAAAAATGGAAGCGGGAAAACATCTATTTTAAACATTATAGCAGGTTTAGACCTTCCAGACAACGGGCAAGTTGTTTGTAGAAAAGGAATTACAGTGGCGTATCTAGCACAAAAAGATGCTATTGATCCTAAGCTTACAATTGAAGAGACGATTTTTGCGACAGATAATAAAATTCTCTCCATCGTTAATCAATATGAAAAAGCCTTGAAAAATCCTGAAGATGCAGATGCATATCAGACAGCATTTGAATTAATGGAGCAATACAATGCATGGGATTTTGAAACGCAATACAGACAAATTTTATCAAAATTAAAACTAGAAGATTTAACGTTAAAAGTTGGATCGCTTTCAGGAGGACAAAGAAAAAGACTTTCTTTAGCCATTGTTTTAATTAACAAACCGGACTTACTAATTCTAGATGAACCAACAAACCACTTAGACTTAGAAATGATTGAATGGCTAGAAGCTTTCTTTGCTAAAGAAAAAATTACCTTATTTATGGTAACGCACGACCGTTATTTTTTAGAGCGAGTATGCAATGAAATTCTAGAGTTAGATGAAGGCAGGATCTACAAATACAAAGGAAATTACTCCTACTACCTTCAGAATAAAGAAGAACGTTTAGCGCTAGAAGCAACCAATTTAGGGAAAGCGAAGAGTTTATTTAAGAAAGAATTGGAATGGATGCGAAAGCAACCCAAAGCGAGAACCACAAAATCGAAATCTAGAACAGATGATTTCTATGAAATTAAAGAAAAGGCGCATCAACGAAGAAAAGACCATCACATTCAATTAGAAATTAATATGGAGCGTTTGGGAAGTAAGATTCTTGAACTTCATAAGGTTTACAAATCATTTGGAGATAAAAAAATTCTAGAAGGTTTTGATTATGTATTTAAACGTGGGGAACGTCTGGGAATTATTGGTAAAAACGGAACTGGAAAATCTTCCTTTTTAAATATCATTACCGAAAAAGCACCTTTAGATGCTGGTAAAGTTATTTTGGGTGAAACTGTAAAATACGGGTACTATACACAGGCTGGAATTGAGATAAAAGAAGGTCAAAAAGTAATTGAAGTTGTCAAAGAATTTGGAGAATTTATTCCGCTTTCCAAAGGAAGAAAAATTTCTGCATCACAATTATTAGAACGCTTTTTATTTGACAAGAAAAAACAATACGATTTTGTTGAGAAACTCTCTGGTGGTGAACAGAAACGACTGTATTTATGTGCTGTTTTAATACAAAATCCAAATTTTTTGATTTTGGATGAACCTACCAACGATTTAGATGTAGTAACGCTAAATGTGTTGGAAAATTTCTTGTTAGATTACCCCGGAAATCTATTGGTTGTCTCTCACGATCGCTATTTTATGGATAAAATCGTAGATGCCTTGTTTGTTTTTAGAGGAGAAGGGGTTGTAGAGAATTTTCCTGGAAATTATTCAGATTTTAGAGCCTATGACAGCTCGTCTCCAAAGGAGGTAAAGAAAGAAAATACAGTGCAAAAAACGAAACAAAATAATAATAAAAACTTGTTGAGTTTTAATGAAAAAAGAGAATTTGGCGCATTAGAAGCCGACATCGAAAGGCTTCAAAAAAGAAAAGTAGCGATTGAAACCCAGTTTTTAAATGTAGAAATTGAAGCTGATGACATCGCAAAAAAATCTGAAGAATTACAAAAAACAATTGCGAGCTTGGAACAAAAAGAGGAACGTTGGTTCGAGCTTTCGATGAAACTTGAATCTTAATCTACAAAAACAATATTTTTCTCTGTCAATAATTCTAAATTGTGAAACCGCAATAAAACTTGCGCTACGGCAATGGTGTCTTTCTCACAATAGCTCACAATTCGTTGCATGTTTTTTTCCTTGTAATAAACCTTTGCTACTTCACTGCCATCAATGTCATCTTTTGGAGACGGAATCCCTAAAATAGTTGTTAAAAGCTTTAAAGAAGTGTACTGCTTATAGTCTCCAAATTTCCACATTTCTAGGGTGTCTAAATGCGGAACTTCCCAAGGTTTTTTGCCAAATAGATTTAACTTTTTCGGAAGTGCTATGCGATGCACAATCATTCTTCTAGCAATAAAAGGAAAATCGAATTCCTTGCCATTGTGTGCACACAAAACGTGGCTCTTTTTTGTAAAATGAGTTTCCAATAATACTTTAAAATCAGTTAAAATTTTGTGCTCGTCATCACCAAAAAAAGACCTCAATCGAAGTTGCTTCTTGTTTTCTAGATCAACAAAATACCCCACCGAAATACAGATTATTTTCCCAAATTCTGCCCAAATACCCGCACGTTCATAAAAAGTTTCTGAGGAAACGTTTTCTTTGTTTTGGTAGGCTGTTTTCTGTATAAATAATTTTTTTGTAATTTCTGGAACTTCTGACCAAAATTCTTCCTGAGGCACAGTTTCAATATCTAGAAAAAGGAGATCGTTTACTCTTAAATTTAAATTCATTGCAGTAGGGGTTTTTTATAAGGAAAGATAATAAAAAAGCTCCAAAAATTAATTTGGAGCTTTCTATTTTATAAAAAATCTAAAAAATTATCGAATGATTAATTTTTTTGTAGCAATTTTCCCTTCTTCCGTAACTTTAAGAATATACATTCCTGTGTTGATTGAAGAAACATCAATGTTTTTATTTACTCCTGAAAAACTTGAAGAAAGTACTTGTTTTCCTAAAAGATTAAAGATCGTAAGGTTTTTAACTGATCCACTCGCAGATGAAATATTTAAAATTCCGTCAGAAACTGGATTTGGATAGGTTGCAAAACCAATGATGGCATTGTTTTTTAGGGAGGCAGTTGAAGAATCATAAGCTGTCCAAGTTATATCATCTATAATAATTTGTTTTGCAGTTGTATTCTTTATTTCAATAACCACATCACCTGTTATATTTATGTTTTCTATAGAAAAAACATGCTCATTATAATCATCAAATACATCCGAAATTCCTTTGGAAACTCCATTAACAAAAAGCTCTACCTGTCTATCTCCACCACCTGTAAATCCTTTAAATAACTTAACAGAAAAATCTCCTATTCCTCCTGATATAGAGGAAGAAGTAATTTTACTATCCGACGAACTTCTCCTTAATAATAAAGCTGGCAAATTCATTGTAGTTATTTCATTACTGTGGTTACCTTCAGCTCTTCGAGAATGTACAAAAGTCCAAGTGATTCCACCTGATCCAACAAACTCACCATCAGAGTAGCTGCCTGGCTTTGGTGAGTTCCCAAAATCTTCAGCACCCTGCCCAAAAGATGCAACAGTGATGCATAACGTGATTAATAAAGTTAAAATGTAATTTTTTTTCATGTGGTATTATTTTTTAATGTTTACTTGTAAATATATAAATTATTAATTAGAGACTTCGC
>Ga0206677_10003118_pt1 | contig 14158 bp, 10 predicted proteins | sample M130m12015metaG_FD_155475 | JGI IMG/M metagenome (GOLD analysis project Ga0206677, IMG submission 155475) | Ammonia-oxidizing marine archaeal communities from Monterey Bay, California, United States - M1 30m 12015 | ecosystem: Environmental > Aquatic > Marine > Intertidal zone | place: USA... | reverse complement strand
TTGAGACAGTTTCAATCCACGAAAATTGTCAAGAGGGAGGGTGTTGATGGCACGATTGATACCATACGAAAACATTTGAATAAAATATCTGAAAAAAACTACTCGAACCAGCGAGACAACATTTTCCAAGAGTTACGGCAAATTGTCGAGAAAAGTATCGGCGAAGGTGCGGAGGACAAGGAAGAATCTGCGGAGGACAAGCAAGAATCTGCGGAGGACAAGCTTGATAAAGTTGGTTATGCAATATTTTCCATTGCCAGCGGGAACAAGTTTTATTCGGAAATGTATGCGCAGCTTTACAAAGAACTCATGGATGAATTCCCAATAATGAAGACGATATTTAATAACAACCTTGTTAAATTTAGAGGGATATTCAATACAATTGAATATTGTGATTCAGAAAAAGATTATGATAAGTTTTGCGCCATTAATAAAGACAATGAGAAGCGGCGTGCCACCGCAATGTTTTATGTGAACCTCATGAAGTTGGATATTATATCTGCTGGCGAAATCACGTGCATTATTAGCGATCTATTAGCGTATCAAATGTCTAAAATGGTCGAGGCAGATAATAAGCATATTGTAGACGAACTATCTGAAGTAATTTTCATAATGGTTATGAAAACAATACCGTGTTTCCAAGAAAATGGAAAGTGTAAGGACGCTGATGCGACTGTCGAATGGAATGCGATTGTTGATTTTGTTCGAAATACTGCTGCGATGAAGGTTTCCGATTATCCCAGCATTACCTCGAAGAGTATCTTTAAATATATGGACATTGTCGACGGTATAACAAGGAGTTAAACACAAATGTGCATTGTATGATAGTCGATGGAGAATGTCACTTACAAGATAAGCGAGAAATGTAAGGTTCGGGAACAAATCAATATAAAGGACCTTATGGCGGAAGTTGCGAATACAGACAACCCTGATGAGGGTGATAGCGATGTAAGTTGCGATGCCAACTATGCTACCCATCTGGACTACGCAACAAACTTCAATGTCAAACAGCTCGGGATGATACTCGACTATTACGAAATTCTTAAACGAAACTTGAGAAAGGAGGAAATGGTGAATGAGATTGTTTTTTACGAGAGTGAACCGAGTAACAGGTCGAAAGTGGAACGTCGCAAACGATTGTGGGAAAATGTCGCCGAGTTGAAAAAAGACAATTTCTTTGCAAAATACCTCATTGTTGAGTTGTGATACTCTCAAACTCCGATACTCTCAAACTCCGATACTCTCGTATTGTTATGTTTAGATGTTGCGAACGTATCTGTTGAAATATATATGTATATCTACAAAAAATATATATATGTATTTACTTTATAATGGTTCGTTCGCTTATAAATAAAGATGTCGAATATCGTGAAGCCAGAACCCTTCAAAACGAAGATCAAAATTATGAAACATCTTTATACGAAGCAGAAATATACAACACAAGAATCATCATTGCTCTTGGACAGGCGAAACAAGATTTCAGCAGCGAGGAAATCGTGTATTACCCAATCTATTTGATAAACACAAACATTCGCAATATCCACACGAAGATAGGTGTGTATGAAGTGACCGAATCTGATGCGGCAATCAATATCGACGAGGATGGAGAACCCGACATTGATTTATTGGGAGACCCGCTATTGTTCACCTTTGTTACGAAATCATTCATAGCAAAGCATCAGGCATCACTCAATGTGGAGCAAATGATTGTTGTCGATGGCGCGGAAAAGGATGGCATGGAAAAGGATGGCATGGAAAAGGATGGCATGGAAAAGGATGGCGTGGAAAAGGATGGCGCGGAAAAGGATGGCGCGGAAAAGGATGTTGCGGTGGAGTTTGACGAAAGTGCTGCCAAAAAACTAGTGGAAGACACAATACCATATATTGACGTATCATCATCATGGGGCGATTTTAAGAAGAAAATGTATGCTATTTCGGGTAAACCAAAGAACGAATACAAAAAAATGCACGCATTTATGAGGGAATATCTAAGACAGCGTTTGCAAGAAGATAAGAATGAGACTCCTGATTCTGTGTCTCCACCAAACCCTGATAAAAGTAGTTCCACAAAATTCATCAGGGCACCAGTTCCCTCTGATGGATGGTGTTCGATGCACGCGGTGGATCAGTTTCTCAAGTATGTCGGCGTGTTTGACGAAATACCCGGAAACAACGAGGTTCCGATATCTCTCAAGGCATTGGCATTGCCCGGGAACAAATATATAACCACGCCGGCAATCCAAGAATGGATGGAGAAGTTTCGTAAAGACCAAACGTTGTGGAGTGCCGATTATGGTGACGGTGTCCATTCAACACCTGATGCTGCGTGTGAATACATTCAGGCAAAGACCCGTGACAATTATGAATGTTTAAGAAACGTGTTTTCTATGGCATTAGATAATCTACCTAGCAGTGTTAAGGGAAAACAAAAATATACCATTGAGGAAATCAAAGAAATTATTAATACAGATGAGAACATGGTATTATTTAGAACGGACCCTGGTGCTACTACCGCGGAAGAAACCGATCGAATGGTCGAGCAACTCCAAGTCGTAATCTTTGTCAATACCGGCAATCATTGGGAAATCATATATTCACCTGAGATTCAAAAAGTATTTTTCGAAACACCGAGGCCTGAAAATCCACCAACCCCCGAGAAAATAGAGGTTGGTTCGAGAGTTACATGGACAAAGAATGGTAAGACATTCAATGGCGAGGTAGTGAAAGTCACACCTAAATCATACAAAATATGCTGCAAACCTAACAAAACAAAAACTGATGCTAACTCTCTATACATGATATCAAAAGGAGAGGCGAAAATGGAGAAGAACCGTTCCTAATCATTCGGTTACTCCCAAAACACTGTTTGTGTAGTCGCGTCCACCCCACGTTGTATCCATCGCGTTTACACTCAAACCGCCTTCGGAAGTGTTGAACATTTTGTCTAGCGGAGTGTTAATCCCGATGTTTTGATTATCGGGGTCATACGAAGGGAAGCTGTTCGTGTTGTAAGGCGGGTCGTCGCGCGTTGCGTCGAGAAGTTTGGTCGCATCTTCTGTAACTGCATCTGTATCTGTGCTCCTTTCCACCAATTCGCTCAATTCGCCCAAATCGCCAGTAACAACGTTGAAGTCCTGTGCGCCAGCGTGCATATTTTCGGGGTCAGGTCGCGCCTTGTAGACAGGGGTGTTTTGCGCATCGAATGCTTGCTGCAAGTACAAGACCGGGCATCGTATTCCCTGACTACGCTGCCACCTTGTAAAGTCGACATACTCGTTCAAATTATCAAACTGAATCGGATTGACGCCTGGTATCTCGGCAATGCGAGTGTTCAAAAGTTTTAGTTTGCTTCCTTCTTGGATGAGAACATTTGGGCATCGCGTTCCATTGAATCCGTCTTTCTGTTTCTGTGGTTTTGCAACGTAATAAAGTCCTAGGACAAAAATACTCGCAATAATCATAACTTTTCCATACATATCTATAGTGTATAGGGAGATTATTATCAATATAATAGTCTCTCTAAATACTATATGAAGTTTGTCAGAATTGGTCCAGACGATGCCGCATTGTTCGATGCCCAAGTGAAGAACGAGTATGCCTTTGTAAAATTCTACAGCCCAGGTTGCTTCCATTGCAATGAAATGGCCGCGGCGTGGGATGCGTTAGAAATGCCCACGAAACGTGGAGACCAAAACAGAGCAAACGTTTTTGAGGTTCACGTTGGAGCCATCCAAAATATCAAAAGTGCGTGTGCCAGGAACGTTGGAGGGTTTCCAACAATTATGGCGGTAAGACCTGGTGGGTTTGTGATGCGGGAATACTTTGGTCCGAGGGACACTAAAAGTTTCTTAAATTTCATCCGAAAAACATTCCCTCGCCGAACTATGAATGTGGGTAGGAAGACGGAGAGTAGACGGAAGATGAAAACGAAACGGAAGACGAAAACGAAACGTAAGACGAAAACGAAACGTAAGACGGAGAGGAAAGCAAACAAGGTGGTGGAGAGAAAGAAACCCGTTTACAAGAAGAGAAAGGTGGCGTCAACAACCAAACGCAATATTAGAATTAAACGATAAACAGATATCCGCCTATTGCCAATAATGTGAAACCCAGATAACGAGAAGCAGTGAAACTTTTTCTCTTCATCAAGTAGAGCGCGCCACCACTTACGAGAGTAGAAATCATGTAACCCGATATTTTGATGGTTCTAGGATCGTGATGCTTCAGCAGAGTGGTGAAAAGAATCCGGCCAAATGAGATTATAAGTGCTATGAGCAAAAGCAGAAGCATATCGTTGGGTGCTATTGTTTCAATATCTCTCCACGTATCCCCTAGCGATGATACGAACCCACAACCAACCATAAACAACATAATAATGAATGTGATGAAAGACATAAATATCACGAGGGAAATTGGATTTTTAATATGAACCAGGATTTTTTTGGTGTGCGTTATCGAAATCCATGATAATATCGAAAATATCAGGAATACGCAATAAATGGAATACTTCTTCTTCAAAACTTGCATCTATATATTGTGGAGATTAAATCCACAGTTCCACAGTTCCATAGTTCCATAGTTCCATAGTTCCATAGTTCCATAGTTCCACAGTTTTATTATTCGTAAAATTGAATTAGAACAAAGGAACGATGACTATATAGAAAACATGTCATACTATTCATATCGACTTTTGACGTTCAATGCTCAAGACGCAATTGTTGCGACTGATGAGGACGGGAAACAAATAAGGGAGTTTCAAGTCCAGATGTTCGGGATCAATAAAAAAGGTGGCACTGCTGCGATATTTGTGAAAGGTTACACACCGTTCTTCTTTGTGAAAGTCGGTGATGATTGGGGACCTTCACAGAAAAACGGGTTTGTCTCGCATATACGCGAATGTATGGGAGACTATCACGCCGATAGCATACGAGAAACCAAACTACGTGAAAGAAAAAAATTATACGGGTTCGATGGTGGTAAGGAGCACACTTTTCTCGAGATTCATTTTGAGACAGAAGCAGCAATGCGAAAGGCAAAGAGTATCTGGTATACCACCACCAAACCAACAAAGGCTGGTGGCGATTACAAGCGTGTGCTCACCAAAGGAGGATATGTGTATGATGGGATTGGAACGGAGCTATACGAGGCGCAAATACCGCCGTTGCTTCGCATGTTCCATCTACGCGAAATGAGCCCGTCCGGATGGATTGGACTTCCCACAAAGAAGGCGGTGAGTTCCAAAACGAAACTAACCTCTTGTAAGTATGAGTACACAATCGACTATAACGATATCAAACCTCTACCGGAAAATGAGACCCGGGTGCCTTATAAAATCGCGAGTTTTGATATTGAGGCATCCAGTAGCCACGGCGACTTCCCGCTTGCTAAGAAAGACTACAAAAAACTTGCCACCAACATAGTCGATGTATGGAACGATGAACTCCCTTCCAATGAACACGCTGAGTTTCTCCGTCGGATCATATACACCGCTTTCGAGGTGCCCGGATACAATCAACCAGATGTCGATGTGGTATATCCGCAGTACGAGATGACGAGCGATAATGCGTGTCTCCTGTTCGAAGAGTGGAGTAAGGCCGACCTTAGCAAGTTGCGCGGTGGTGGTAGAAATGGCGACGACGAAAATGGGGACGAAGAGGCGGACATGGACGACGAGCGAGATTGCGACGAGGGTGCTGGTGCTGGTGCTGGCGCAGAGGAGAGCGGGTTTGCCTGGTCGTCTAAAAAGAAGCGAATTGGTGACCTAAAAAAAGGAACTGTTATTGATGTGCTCAATGATAAAACGATTGACCGCGAAACCACGCTTTCACAACTGAATGCCTCCCTGAATAATGTATTTCCCCGACTGAAAGGCGACGAGGTGACATTTATTGGAACGACCTTCTTGCGTTATGGGGACAAGGAACCGTATATGAATCACTGCATTGCTCGGGACACGTGCGACGAACTCCCACAAGTGAAGAATTCGGTCATTGAGTCGTATCCCACGGAGCGGGAGGTCATGCTTGCGTGGACCGACCTGATACAGCGTGAAGACCCCGATATCGTGATTGGGTACAATATATTTGGATTTGATTACCAGTTCATGTATCTTCGTGCCAAGGAGCTCGATTGTGTCGCGCGGTTTCTTAGTCTTTCTAGAAACCGCGGCGAGGTGTGCCTGAAGAAAGATTGGCGCACCGGCAAGGAGGGTTTGGAAGAGAACACCCTCTTCATTGCGAGCGGACAGCACGATTTGAAGTTCATCAACATGACCGGGCGCCTTCAAGTGGATCTGTATAACTACTTGCGCCGCGATTACCAACTGATTAAATACAAGCTGGATTATGTGGCAGGTTATTTCATCGGGGACAGTGTGAAGAAAATCGAACACGTCGATGGTCGCACGAAAATATACAGCAAAAACTTGTCCGGGCTTGAGAATAGCAGTTTCGTGAACTTCGAGGAAGAGGCGCACAGCGTCGACAACTATAAGGATGGCAGGAAGTTCGAAGTCAGCGATGTGGACGCGGAGGCCGGAACGTTTTGGATTGGCAGCGTGGAGACGCCAGATATGACCAAGAAAGTGCGTTGGGGGCTCGCGAAGGATGACGTGACGCCGCAAGACATTTTCAGGATGACGCACGAGGGGTCGAAAGAGCGTTCGGTCATTGCGAAATACTGTATCCAGGACTGCAACTTGGTTCATCACCTGATGAACAAAATCGATGTCATTACGGACTACATCGAAATGTCGTCGCTCTGCAGTGTCCCAATGAATTTCCTTGTGATGCGCGGTCAGGGCATCAAACTGACCTCGTACATCGCGAAGAAATGTCGCGAGAAGAACACGCTCATGCCGGTGATTGACAAGTTCGAGGGCGATGATGGTTACGAGGGCGCCATTGTGCTAGACCCGAAGTGTGACCTCTATCTCGACGACCCGGTCGCGTGCGTCGATTATAGTTCGCTCTATCCGTCATCGATGATTAGCGAGAACATATCGCACGATAGCAAGGTGTGGACGAAAGAGTATTCCGAGGAGGGGGAACTCGTTGCGGAAACGGGGGAAACGGACAGGTCCGGAAACTACATCTATGATAATTTGGAGGGATACAAATATGTCGATATCACGTATGACACTTACAAGTGGCGACGTAAAAACAACAATCCGAAGGCAGCAATGGAAAAGGTGAAGGTCGGCTACAAGACCTGCCGGTTTGCCCAGTTCCCTGATGGAAAACTCGGTGTAATGCCGTCTATATTAGAGGAGTTGCTGGCCGCGCGAAAGGCCACGCGCAAACTCATCCCAAAACAGACGGACGATTTTATGAAGAACGTCCTGGACAAGCGTCAGTTGAGCATCAAGGTGACTGCGAATTCCATGTACGGGCAAACCGGTGCCAAGACGAGTTCGTTTTACGAGAAGGACTGTGCGGCATCGACCACCGCGACCGGACGAAAACTCTTGACATATGCGCAACGGGTGATAGAAGAGGCCTACGCCAATCGTGTCGTAAAGACCGCGAAATATGGCGAGGTAAGGACGGATGCCGAGTATGTATATGGTGATACCGATTCGGTATTCTTCAAATTCAATCTGAAGGAACTAGATGGTAAACCAATCATCGGTCAGAAAGCGCTGGAGATTACCATTGAGCTGGCGAAGGAGGCCGGTAAGATTGCCACGATGTTTTTGAAAAAACCGCACGACTTGGAGTATGAGAAGACGTTCTTGCCGTTTTGCCTACTATCGAAGAAGCGTTATGTCGGGATGCTATACGAGGACGACCCGACGAAATGTAAACGCAAGTCGATGGGAATTGTATTGAAACGGCGCGATAATGCGCCCATAGTGAAGGACGTGTATGGAGGGGTTATCGATATTCTGATGAAGGACAAGGATATCGAGAAGGCGGCAATGTTCATGGAGGATTGCTTGCAGAATATAGTAGACGAAAAATATGGAATGGACAAACTCATCATTACCAAGTCATTGAGGAGTGGGTACAAGAACCCGAAGCAGATCGCGCACAAGGTTCTTGCGGATCGTGTTGGCAAACGGGACCCGGGGAGTAAACCGAGTGTGGGCGACCGTGTTGCATATATATATATCGTGAATCCTGATAAGAAGGCGCTTCAAGGGGAGCGCATCGAGACGCCCGAGTTCATAAAGGAGCAAAATGTTAAAATTAATTATTCGTTCTATATTACGAACCAACTTCAGAAGCCATTGCAGCAGGTGTTTGCACTAGTTTTGGAGCAGCTGCCGAATTTTAGAAAGAAGATGGGTGGTTACACGCTAAAAAAATGGAAGCGGCAGCTGAATGATTTGCGTAAAGAATATCCAGACCCAGAGACATACAAAAAAAAAGAAGAGTCGCTGCGGAACAAAGAAGTCAAATCAGTGCTTTTCGACAAGTATCTGCGGCAGACAAATAACATGCGACTAGGCAACCAGAGTATTACGTCGTTCTTCAACTCTTACGATGAATGACGAACCTTGCTGATTGTCCGCATTGCTTCCTGAGTAAAACTAGCGCGCAAAGGTCTACCCGAGAAATGAGTGAGAAAAAAAGAAATCGGTTACATAAAACTAGACGCCTCATTTTTGTACGGTATATCCTTTTGACAGGTACTCCAACACTGTTTCCTTATTCGGCGCCATCATCGAGGTATTGTTCTTGCCGTTCGGGTGTTTGAAGGTCACCCATCCGGGGTCGTGCTCTTTCATGCCCTGACTGCTTTGCGCCTTCGTGGTGTCGTGACCTGCTTCTTGTTCTATTTGGAGAGAAAATGAAAAAAGATTGTGGTGTGGTGTTAATATGGAGTGGTATTGTTCTATAGGAAACCTCTGTGGCTGCGGTGGTGGTGGCGATCGAATTACTTTGTTCGCCTCGAGCAGTTGAGCCACCGGTGCTGTGTCTTCAGGCAGAGTAGTCAAAGAAGCAAATGCGGCCAACGGCGACATTCCCCCCGTACACGTTGGGTCGCTCTTGGACGAGCTCGAAAACGTAACCGCGCCCGTCCTCGCGGAGGCCCTCAGGGATGCTGATACGCTCACCTGCACCCGTTGCATCAGCGCCGGTGCTGAGGTTACCTGAAGCCCACCTCACTTTCTCGTCCGCTGACATCTCATCCCAGTCATCCGGTATCATCTTCCCATCTTCTTCGCGGTCCTCGCGGCCGTTGAAGAAGCAGCAGTCCAACGTGACCACAAGCTTATTTCCTGAGGGGCACGCAGAGACAGAGGTGGTGGTGACGGTGGTTGTGTTGACGGTGGTTGTGGTGACGGTGGTCGTCGTCGCGGCCCTGTGGTGGTGTTGGAGACACGACACACACCTTCTTTGCTGCAGTGTCCGGTATAGCCTCGGAAGTTGCATTCCTCGATCGGTAACACAATCTTTTGCTGCCGCCACGCTTCCTCAATGTCTTCCCTCATGTTCTCCCTCCACAACGGGACGAGGTACGAGGCACCCTCTTTCACGAGTTTCCCTTCATCGATAGCCTTGATCAAGGCCTTCTTCAGCTGGTTCTTAGCAGCCGTTTTGCCGAAGTCCATGCCACGAGAAGCGGCGAGCTGTTTCTTGAGGGCGGGCAGAGAAACTGCGAGCTGTTTCTTGAGGGCGGGCAGAGAAACTGCGTTCTCCACCGAGCCGTTTCCTCCGAGAGCGTCCACAGCAACCACGACCGCGTCGAGGAGTGTCTTTGGCTTCTTAGCCGTCGTCTTGGTCGCGCTTTTCTTACTCGCTGGTGCTTCTTCCGCCGCCGCATCGACCTTGCGCTTCGCCTGGCTTTTCTTGGACATGGCTACCTACTATGCGGTGGTCGTGCTACTCTCGAGAGTTGTAGCAGAAAATCGTTGTAGCTTCCTACAACAACAAAAGTATTCTAAAAAAAATTGAAATGGAGCTGGCATTCGTTATTCAGTGGCACAATAAGAGAAAAATAAGGAAGATAATTCCGGGAACGTTCCTCGCAGTGTAGCATCGCTCCAAAACCGCACAACTCAATTCTACGAGAACCGAGAACCGCACCACACCATGACCATGCTCGCGCTAAGCTACGCGTCTGCCAAGGAGACCGCCGACCGCATTGCCGGCAGGAACCGCAAGTGCCAGAAGGAGTGGCGCCACCTCTTCGCGGAGGTGGCGTTCTGCGAGGTCATGCGCAACCAGTTCACCCTGCTCGAAGGAGTCGAATGCGACGAGCTTCGCGAACAGGCCAAGAGCAAGAACTCGTTCGTCGCCTTCATGCAGAACGAGAACAACAAGGAGTTCGTGAGCTACTACATCTACCGCGAGTACACCGTACTGTTCGAGAAGATGAAGGAGCGCCGCACAGTTGACTTCGCCGGCCTCGACGAGTCCGACCCGGAAGCCATGGTGAAGGGCATCGTCAAGACCCTCACGCGGCTCGGCTTCAATGGGGTCTCCGAGACGAACAAGCTGCTGCGCACGCCCGAGGAGGAGGCCGATGCGGAGGCGAACGCGGTCGCGAAGCGCGAGGGGAACGCGGTGGCCAAGCGCGTCAAGATGGAGATGGCATCCAAGCAGCTCGCCAAGATCAATGGCACGGACAAGGACGCGGACAAGGACGCGGACAAGGACGCGGACAAGGAGGAACCGCGCGAGGAAAAAGACGACGTGGACAGCGACTGCGAGGATTTCATCGCAAAACTCGTGGCCGATGCGGAGTCGAGGAAGGACACGCCATCTTCCGACACCAAGGAGACGCCATCTTCCGACACCAAGGAGACGCCATCTTCCGACACCAAGGACACGCCTTCTTCCGACACCAAGGACACGCCTTCTTCCGACACCAAGGACACGCCTTCTTCCGACACCAAGGACACGCCAACGGGTGAGGCAGACAAGAAGGCACCCGAAAATGCACCCGAGATGCGAATCGTCCTCAATAGCTATGAGGCGTATAGCGCGAACATTTATTCGAACAAGGACGACAAGCAGATATCGGTCAAGCGCGACGAAATCGTCGAGCTCATCGAAGATCGTTGGGACGGTTGGGCACACGTGCGCCGCGGCACCGAAACCGGCTTCGTCTTGGGGCAGCACCTCGGAATGGCTCCCAAACCCGCATCCACGAGCAACCGTGGACGCCCCAAGAAGCCTGAGAAGAAGAACTTTGTCACCAAGAACACACTGGGTGATTCTGTAATCGCCGGAATCATGAGTCAGGATGACACATCATCAGAAGCATCAACTGATGATGAAAATGATGGCGGTGTCGAAGAATCCAAGTCGGTTGAGACGCCAAAAAAGCGTGGTCGCCCTAGCACGAGGAAGCCCCTGGTGAGCGGCGACGGCGACGAGGTTGCCCCGAAGGCGGACGAGGTCACCATGTTGCGGGTGCGCGTGAAGCAGCTCGAGGACTTCATCGTGAGCCTGGGTAAGGAGGTTCCACCCATGCCCCTGATGGATTTCAAGAAGGCCGAGGACATTGTTGTGTCCGAGGGGTTCGATGGACTCGAGAACGACCCCGTCCTCAGCGAGGAGGACGATGGTGAATCAAGCGACGGTGAGGCGGTCGACGAGTTCTCCCACGATGGCGTCAATTACTACAAGGATTCGAACAACAACCTATACGCGTTCGGATGCGACATGGACGAGGCAGCTATTGTGGGAACCTGGAACGAGGAGGAACAGTGTGTGGAAAAGGTGGATGCGGAGTCGGACTCGGAGTCCGATGATGAGGAGTCAGACGACGAGTGAGTGGAGAAGAATGAGAGAGGCGCGCGCGGATTTAAAGTTTGTTATATGTAAAATATTTTTTTTATGACTTATAGAGATTTTTTTTGTGAGTTATATATATAATGGGATTATAACAATATTCTTTGAGCGGCGAAAAAAAAGTAAAGTAAAGACGCGCCTGAAGGAGCAAAGGAAAAAACAAAACCGCAAAAACAAAACGCACCGTAAAACGCAAAAGTGGAACACGCAGACAGAGACGGAGACGGAGACGATAGAATATGGATGTTTTGTAAAATTTAAAACAAATGTATTTTTTTGATGTATATTAATTTAGATATTTGAGAGATGTTGCATTTAGTTTGAAACAGAAAAAATAAAGAATTAATTGAGTAAAAAACATTTCGTGAATGGGAATTAGAGGAAAATAGCCTATCATGAACTATGATATGAAGAATGTAGAAGAGTGAAAGAACTATCCACTTCTTCTTGGTTTATTGCTTTTCATTGACTCTTCAAAATTATTTCAAGAGAGAAAAAACAAAAATAAAACCTACTACAATATAACCGGTATCTATTTTGTTTTTATTTTTGTTTTCTCTCTACTACCTTATCTTATTTCCTATTTTTATTCTTAGAAGTTCATCGCATTTTCCCGAACTAGTTTAGGTGGCGGTGGTAAATAAAGGCATCCGTCTATATCCATGTGCGCTTCTTGGTTCGATTGTCCTTGGCGGCATCCCGTGCACACGAGTTCCATGAAATGTTGCTGGCTCTCCAGAAATCCGGTTGCTCCTGCGGCAAACCTACATTCAACGCATACTCTCGCATATTTCTTTAGTGTACGCTTGATTGTAGAAAGCGCCCACATCTCTATGATGACGCGAGCTAACGCAATGAGCCATTCACTTTCAGCTCAAGAATCCGGTTGGTTATTTATATTAATGGTCTCAGATGCTGCCGAAAAAAAATAAAAGAGCGAACGCCGGTTTTTTTTTGTTTTAGGATTTAACGGCCCTGGACAGAGAGCGACAGAGAGCGACAGAGAGCGACAGAGAGCGAAGGAAGAACCTTGCCCTACGAAAGGTGCTCAAGGGCCACCTGCGAGCGGGCGCTACCAGTCAAAGGTACCACAAGGCACATCGGACACCCACCGCGACGCCACCGCGAACTACCGCAAACCACCGCGACACGACCGCGAACCACCATGAACCACCGCGACACCACCATGAACCACCGCGACACCACCGTGAACCACCACAAACCACCACAAACCACCGCAAACCACCGCGAACCACCATGAACCATCGCGACACCACCATGAACCACCGCGACACCACATTGAGCGTGTGGATACGGTGACGGAGCCAGCGTCCAAACACGAACGCGAACTCAGCACGCGCAACCACACCATCACACAGCCCCTTTACAATGGAGGATATCATAGCGAATAAGTCGGTTCGTGCGGCGCTCGATCACATTCTGAACATCGACGACGAGTTTCGTTTGATGGGGTTGCAACCCGCGTCAAATGTGAATGCTGCGCAGCTCAAGAAACGATTCCAAAAAATATCGTTGCTAATCCATCCGGACAAGTGCAGCGACAAACGCGCCACCGCGGCGATGCAGAAACTTTCTTCGGCAAGAGAGGACCTGTCGGATGTTCAAAAACTTCCAGGTAACTCGCTCCCGTCGCCGGCGCAATATTATGTCGCACCTCCAAATAATATGAACCAACACGTCGCTTTCGCAACGCCTGCCATACGGCGCGATGCGACCACACTTACAACTGCATCGCACAACCAACACGAACAACCAGGCATTCTCTTGAAGACCGGTGCCCAACCGAGTGTCTACCAGGAGGCGCTGAGTTTCGCGCAGTCCGCGCGTGGTCCAGAACAACAGCAGGAGCAAGAGGAGCAGGAGGATGAGGAACAGGAGGATGATGATGCTGAGGATGCTGAGGATGCTGAGGATGCTGAGGAGCAGGAGGAGCAGGAGGAGCAGGAGGAGCAGGAGTGGCAGGAGTGGCAGGAGTGGCAGCAGGAGGAGGAGTGGCAGCGGCAGCAGCAGGAGGAGGAGGAGTGGCAGGAGTGGCAGCAGGAGCAGGACGAGGAGAATGAGATGGACGTGGATGACATGGAAACACCCGCGCACGCGGAAGGTGGTGTTACATACACGGACGCTGATGAGGATTCCGATGTGGAGATACTGCCTTCGCCGCCGCGCGGCCGGCCACCGAAGGGCAAGGTGTGGAATGGAGCCGAGTGGGTCGATGGCAAGAAACCCGCGGCGACCACTCCGCAGGCGAAAAAGAAGGTGGGTCTATCGTCGCACCAATACTATATGCTCGTCGTCTCACACGGCCACCGCGTGCGCCCCCTTATTCACCAAGCCGCGCGGCCGGCCACCGAAGGGCAAGGTGTGGAATGGAGCCGAGTGGGTCGCAGGGA
>Ga0206677_10003116_pt1 | contig 14169 bp, 12 predicted proteins | sample M130m12015metaG_FD_155475 | JGI IMG/M metagenome (GOLD analysis project Ga0206677, IMG submission 155475) | Ammonia-oxidizing marine archaeal communities from Monterey Bay, California, United States - M1 30m 12015 | ecosystem: Environmental > Aquatic > Marine > Intertidal zone | place: USA... | reverse complement strand
ATATTATATAATGAGTGAACAAGAAGCACCACCTGGACCAGCAGATCTTTTCGGGTTGATTGGTGGCGACGAACCCGCTGTCGACCCCTTGATTGGTGGTAAGCGCAAGAGAGCGCGCAAGAGCAAGAAGGTGCGCAAGAGCAAGAAGGCGCGCAAGAGCAAGAAGGTGCGCAAGAGCAAGAAGGTGCGCAAGAGCAAGAAGGTGCGCAAGAGCAAGAAACAGCGTGGTGGTGGATGTGGATGTTCGATGAACTAATTTTCGTGATACCACGTTCTTATAAGCACTTCATGTTTGTTCCATGAGCACACTTGAAGATTGCTACAAACGTTGTCCCAGTTCGATGCGTTTAGAGATGGATATTGTTTAGCAGTTTGTGTCGGTGTACAAATGCATACATAAGAGTTTGTGGGAACGTTCCAATGAGTGACTCTGTGGACGTAATGTTCATTTTCTACATTGCTCGCATTAGCAATACCAAGCATTTTTATTAGGAGCAATGACAATGAAAAATACATTTTAAAACAGCAACACATAGTTGGTTTGTTACGTTGTTTAATGTTTATATCATTTTGTTTTATTCAGAGATGTAATGCACTCCGAGATATCTATCATGAGCGCCGGTGTTAGGCGACACCAAGCAAGTCCCGAACAACACCGCGAGCACTCTATTGTCGCGATCGTTTCGGGATCGTTCATCTTGAAGCAATGTCCAGATAGTAAGCATAGTATGAAAACCGCAATCTTTAGCATAATTATGTATGTATGATAAAGATAATAATGGCTTTATGTCGTTTTTGTATTACCACGCACCACCGAACATATTGCCGCCACCTTCATTGGCGGCCATCGGCTCCTGTGTCATACCGGGCGTCGCCGCGTCCTGAAGGGGATTTGCCGTATTCTGGTACATTTGATTGAAATCGGGGGACTCTTGCGGCGGCATCGCTTGTTGATTGGGCATGCTAGTGAGCTGCCGGTTGGAAGGAAGAAGCTGGTTCGTATCCATGTGGTCTGCCTGACTCGGCTGATGTTGTCCGGCAAGCGGTTGCGAAACGCGGACGGTCGTTTGCGGTGGCGCTTGGTTTGCGGTGGCAGACTTTCCGTTCCACGCATCAAGTGCTCTGTCGAAGAGAATGTTTATCTTGGCTCCAAACTTTGTTTGCATGGTGGAGAGAATAAGGAGTAGCGGAATCAAGAAAGAAACCGAGTTCAGGGGACCATAAACTGCTCCTGTGTAGGTGGGAACGTATCGTATAACGCGATCCAAAAACCATATAGAACCGACCATAAAGATTACCTGACCGAGCGTCTCGGCCACTATTTCTAAACTTCCCTTCGTTTCATCCTCTTCCGGAATGAAATGCTTTATTGCCTTCAATATGAGAAGAATCGGAATGAGCGCAATCACGGCATATTGGAACAAATTGACCAACTCATTTTTGTTGTCTTCGTCAAGTTCAAACATGTATTTAAGAAATCCTTCTTTCTCGATTGGGGTCATTAATTCAGCGTCCATATGATTTATAAAAAGAAATTAAAAAAACCTGGCGTAGATAATAAAATGTTGAGCAGAGCACTTCAACAAATCAAGACAAAGAAATACCAAGAGGGTGAATATATCCACGACGAACACCAATATCTCTCCTTAATTAATGATATAATTGAGATTGGAGAGAAAATAAATGGACGAAACGGTGTGGCGGTCACGGTGTCCGGTAGTGCTATGCATTTCTCTCTTCAAGGTGGAACAATCCCCTTGCTTACGACTAAAAAAGTGGCGGTGAAGACGTGCCTCAAAGAGTTGTTATGGTTTGTCAGTGGCGCGACTGATAATGGGTTGCTTCAAAAACAGAATGTGAAAATATGGAACGGCAACGCATCGCGAGAGTTTTTGGACAGTCGTGGTCTGGACGGTCTCCGTGAAAATGATTTAGGTCCGGTATACGGACATCAGTGGAGACATTTCAACGCCCCCTATCAATCGTGCGATACGGATTATACCGGAAAGGGTGTGGATCAACTCGCGTGGGTGATCGAGCAATTAAGCGACCCACAAAAGCGTTCGTCTCGACGAATCGTCATGTCGGCGTGGAATCCGTGTCAGTTGGATGAGATGGCGCTTCCCCCTTGCCACGTATTGGTTCAATTCAATGTGTTGTCGGGGAATAAACTCTCTTGCAGTCTCTACCAGCGCAGCGGTGACGTAGGTTTAGGTGTGCCGTTCAATATCGCATCTTATAGTTTCCTGACACACTTATTGGCGAAACATTGTGGTCTGGAAGCATACGACTTTAATTATCATTTAGGGAACTGTCATATCTATGACGATCACATCGAACCTTTGCGAACGCAGATGGAGCGTAGGCCGCACAAGTTCCCCACCGTCGTCGTGAAGAACAAATATGATAATATTGCGGACTATGGAGTGGATGATTTCGAAGTGAACGAATATGTGTGTCACGAACCAATTCAAATGAGTATGCGTAAATAATCAGTAAAATATACATCATATTACTTATATTATGAGTGGAGCAGCAGCACTATCAGCGGCGAAACGAAGGCGAGGTGGCTCGGGTGCCCCAGCAAATTCGGCAGCGGCGGCGGCGCCATCTTCCGCACAGGCACAGGGACAGGGACAGGGACAGACGCAGGGTGCACGGGTAACCCCGATACAAATGCTTCAACAGCACAATATTCGCATCGCAAAATTGGAAGCCGCAAATACCAATACAGCAACAGCAACAACAGGGACCAATACCGAAGGCGTGTCGCAAGAACTCATGAAGCGCATGGACATATTGGAAACATCGGTTGCGGACGTAGTTGCTTCGAAAAATGATGGAAATGGAAATGGTGAGCAAACACACGCGCTTGCCGTTGAACCCAAAGAAGATTTGGAGTTTTTCCGGAAGAAGACGATTCTTTTAGAGAAGCAGATATCCGAATTAAAACAGATGATGTTGAAGATTCAAACATTTGCCATGGAGACGAGCATGTCTCTCATGAAGTATAAGAACGGCATTGATATCAAGGAACAAGAACCGATTCGTATTGGAGATGGAACCGAAGATGAACCCGAATATGAACCCGAAGATGAACCCGAAGATGAACCCGAAGATGAACCCGAAGATGGAACCATAACTCCCACGAACGAACAGGCAAATGACCATACAGACGATACTACAAAAGATACTCTAGCATAACCAATGTAACAATATTATAAATGAATATATTATAACAAATAATAAAATGAACGGTTTATTCGATGGTAATTATTTGGAATCTCTTGAAATAGATGATAATGTTAAAAAAATACTAATCGACAAAATGAATGAAAGTCTCCCACCAGGGCAAAATATTCAATCCATCGTTTCTGAGACAATTGCTGAAAAGGGGATAAATAACAAAACTAGATGGGTAAAGTGTATCGATACGTGTAAAGATAAACTAACACCATTTATTGATGCCGAACTCAATTCAACTGCTTATATGCTGCGTTTACTATCCAAAAGTATCGTCAGTGTAGAACCGTCAAGCAAACTGATTATAGATTATAGATATACTAGTCTCGAGACTATTACAGGTATATGGGAGGAAGATGAAAAGAATATTACCATATCTACAAGTGAAACAGATTCTGGTAGTGAAAAGCGCTTGATAATGGGGTTTGGTCCTAGTGCATCAGGCAAGACATTCTGGACTGAAAAACTTATTGAAATGATAGGGGAAAATGATAAAAGTTTTCCAAAGATTTTCTTGTCAATCGATGGTGGGATTGCGCGGGAGACATCAAATGTGTATCAACGAATAATCGATGAAATCGAAAAGAATAATAACATCGATGGGTTCGCAAATCTTGTTGCTGCTATGGGTGGTTCATCCCTCTTCAAATCGGATACAGTCAAAAAGGCAATAAACAAATACCTAGGTGCGTATGACGAACCTCCAATTAGTTTATATGTTCCGACCACTGCTAGCGGTTTAAATAATCCATATAAAAAATATGTCGACATAACAAAAGACAAAAAGTGGATAGGAGTTTATATATGGCAACACAAGACAAAGTGTCCATATGAGGATGAGTTCAAGTGTGAGACAACTGAAGAATGCGGCAAAACTAGAGAGAAAGAGGAGGGGAAAAAGTTCGGTTCAAAAGCATATGGGAGGTCGAAGAGAAATGGACGCAATTATCTTAGAATTGCACCAGGGGGTCAAATAGACATACATAATTCGGGTAGCAAAGATAGGAAATCAATAGTCACCGAATATGATGTTAGAGAGAAGTATTTATTGAACGATGGACTGGTTCGCAAGCACGGAGGAGTATATAAACGAAAAGGTCGAGAAGAAGTAGGTGATGGTGTGAGTATAGTAGCCAAGTTCAGCGTGGAAAAATATGGTGGAAGGAATACGCGGAGCAAACATACGCGGAGCAAACATACGCGGAGCAAGCATACGCGGAGCAAACATACGCGGAGCAAACATACGCGGAGCAAGCATACTGGGAGGAAGAAGAAGAGGACACGGAGACAGCGTTTCAATTAATCTCCCTTTGTATGAGTTAAAATGTTCAGTTCAGTTTAGTTATTCAATTAAAATTGATATAAAATATATACGCTAGTCAATATCAATTACCATGAAACTGATATTGAGTGATCCAGATAAAATTTCACAGTTTGCGGCGATTTTCCAGAATCTGAAGGCATTTTCGGAGCATGTTGTAATTTACCTTAGTGAAGAGGGTCTGTACATGCAGGGAATGGAATCAAGTCACTGTAGTTGTTTCGAGAGCCGCTTGACATTCGACTGGTTCAACGATTTTGAATATAATAAAGAAAATGATGTTCCTTCGTTGGGGGTTAATACCTACGTCCTGCAAAGAATTATTGGAACGCGACGTGATGGACAAACCATCGAATTAGAGACAGATTCGAACGGCGACACGCTGAAAATATCCTTCACTGGAGAAAAGGAGGCGGGTGCGAATTGTCTTAATAAGTATTTCGAAATACCAATCATGGATATTGAAGAGCAACTTATGGAGTTGGGCGGTTCTGAGAGCGAGGTTGATTTGGTGATGCCTAGCAAGAAGTTTTGCGAACTCATTACGCAACTCCAAATATTTGACGATAAACTTTCCCTGACATTTACGGAAGAGACGGTAGCGTTTCTCTCTAGTGGTTCAGAGGGTTCGATGAAGGTCAACGTGAGCTTCGACGATGTGGTCGAGTATGCGGTTGCCGAAGACACAACGTTGAAACAATCGTATAGCCTAAAGTTTATTTCGATGATGTGTCTGTTTAGCAAACTCAACGACGAGTTTACGATGGCGTTTAGTAACAACCGCCCAATGGAAGGTCGGTACAAACTCGATGGAGAGAGTTATGTCAAGTTCTACTTGGCGCCCAGAGTGGACGATGACGACGAATACTAATGACGACGAATACTAATGACGACGAATACTAATTATATGTAATGTGTAAGGAATAGGTAAATTTATTATTTGAAAGAGTTAGTATGAAATTTATTTTAGTAACGTTGATATTTTGTGTGACACTTTTTCTATATTTACACGTATATTTTCATATCAAAACAAGCGATGATTTGGAAATATTTGATATTGAGCAACCTTCAAAAGAGAAACTGGAAGAGATATGCGATTTGCGACAGCCGATGAGAATGGAGCTCGCAAATGATACTCTCGAAAATGCTTGCCAACGCTCTAATCTGACGAATACATATCAGTCATTCGATGTCCACATTCGCAATGTAAAGGAACCCACGTCCGATGTCGGTGATTTGTATGTTCCGTTGCGTTGGAAGAACGCGGCGGATGTGATGGAGAATGATACAAAGGGCCAATATATCATCGCCACAAACGCGGGATTTCTAGATGAGTCTGGGTTGTCGAAGACGTATCGCGATGCCGATTCTTTTATCAGACCTTATATGTTGGCATCGTCGCACTACGATTATCTTAGCGGTTCCGTAGGTGCTCACACTCCATTCGCCTACGATATTCACTACCGCAATTATCTTTTTGTTGCGTCGGGTGTTGCCAAAATCAAACTGGCTCCACCTAAGTCATCGAAGTATCTGAGTCCAGTGAAAGATTATCATAATTTCGAGTTTCGTAGTCCAATAGATCCATGGAACGTGCAGGAAGAATATGCTGGGGACTTCGAAAAAATCAAATGCTTGGAGGTTAACGTACGACGAGGACAATTGCTGTTTGTTCCGGCATATTGGTGGTATAGTATCGAGTTTGGAGAGAATACGGTGGTCTCTTCATTCAAGTATGATTCCTTTATGAGCATGGTTTCTACAACAGACCACCACGTGAAACGTTTTCTCCAATCACATAACGTCAAGAGAACACATTTACCGCTTGTGGAAAAAGACGTGGAAAAAGACGTGGAAAAAGACGTGGAAAAGGAGGTGGATAAAGACGTGTATAAAGACGTGGTGAAGAATGTGGATAAAGACGTGTATAAAGACGTGAAAAAAGACGTGGTGAAGAATGTGGATAAAGACGTGGAGAGAAATGAAGAGCAAATAAATGAAGAAGTTAATTCCGACATAACAGAACAAACTAACCATTTGAAAGACAAAACAATAGAAGCCGAATAATCTCAACACTATCTCGCTATTCTACGTGTGTCTGTTTCATCTTCATTCTATTTCGGCGTTGTGGTATTGGATAAAAACACCGCACGATTAATATCATTGCTAAAACCGGCAATAGCATACCGCATATAATGTACAAGGGCATTATTAATGATTATGTAAATATTAGCATTTCTATTTATATGATTTAGTCTGTGGCGTTGTTGGTGGAGAGAAGAGATTCCACTTCATCTACATCTTGGGTCATGTATATGGGTGCTACTGGTGGCTGAATTAAGAATATGAAATCGAGCATATATTGAACGAAGTTGCTGCTTACAATGAAGACGCTTTTTTGCAGGTATTGATACGGACATTTCTTTAATTTACCAATGAATGAACTCATGCGGATGCTATACTTTAGAGGGACATACCCAACGCGCGTTGTATCGAAGACGAATGAGAAATCGCGTTTTGCATTATACAAAGTTATCCACTCTTTTAGGAACGCGTCAAATGACGCATCGTTGACTTCATCGGAAAACATAACTTTTACGATGGAACGTGTTTCATATTTTGTGTAATCAAATGTAGCCCACATAATTTGTTTTGTGATTTTATATTATCATATGAATGTAAATTAGGATATTTAATTTAAATATTTGCTAATATTATAATGGCTAAAACACGATATGCTCGCAAGGTTTCGAAGCGTAAGGGGGCGACGAAGCGTAAGGGGGCGACGAAGCGTAAGGGGGCGACGAAGCGTCGCGGTATGAAGAATAAGCGTGGTGGTAATCTGCTTAGAAGTATGACGCGTGGCGTAAGGCGCTTAGGAAACTTTGGGTCCAAAGGTGTGAGTAATGCTGCGAGTGGCGTTGGAAGTGCTACCAGGTATGCTGCGAGTGGCGTTGGAAGTGCTGCGAGTGGCGTTGGAAGTGCTGCCATGTCTGCTGCGAGTGGCGCAGCCAAGTCTGCCGCAAATAAGGCAAACGACGCAATGAAAAATGTTAAAGCTGCTGCGGCAAATTCAGCTTGTATTGGAGTGGACCAAGAACTTGAAGAAGCTGAAAATAAACTATCAAAGCTTAATGATAAAATTAAAAGATTAACGGATAACAAAAATGTATGTGACCGACGCATTGTTATTAGAACTACTTAAATCGGATTGACGACGACAATCATCAAGACCATGGGTATCGTGACCTGCCAGGAGATTTGAATTTATAAATAGTCAATAGCATATCAAAGAAATCCGGTATAAACCGCGAATAAGTTATAACAAACATATTAAAGATTATATGCTGGATACTAGCATATGAGTCTGGAAGGAGAGTCAATCGGAATCGATCTAGGAACTACGTATTCGTGTGTGGGGATTTGGCAAAATGACCGGGTAGAGATTATTGCGAATGACCAAGGAAATCGCACCACACCATCATATGTTGCTTTCAACGAGAAGGAGCGTCTTATTGGGGATGCGGCGAAGAATCAGGCATCGGTGAACCCGCATAATACGGTCTTTGACGCAAAGCGCTTGATTGGTAGAAAAGTGGCGGATGCGTCCGTTCAGTCGGATATGAAACACTGGCCGTTCAAGATCGTTCCCGACGCGAGCGACAAACCGCTCATTCAAGTGACCTATCAAAATGAGCTGAAGGATTTCACACCAGAGGAGATTTCCTCGATGATTCTGGTGAAGATGAAGGAGATTGCGGAGGCCTACTTGGGGAAGGACGTGAAGAATGCGGTGGTGACCGTACCGGCATATTTCAACGACTCGCAGCGCCAGGCGACGAAGGACGCGGGTGCGATTGCGGGTCTCAACATCTTGCGCATCATCAACGAACCGACTGCGGCAGCAATCGCATATGGTCTCGATAAGAAGGGCGACGATGAGAAGAACGTGCTTATTTTTGACCTGGGTGGAGGCACGTTTGATGTGTCGTTGCTCACGATTGAAGAGGGCATCTTCGAGGTGAAGTCGACCGCGGGGGATACGCATCTGGGCGGCGAGGATTTCGATAATCGTATGGTGACGCATTTTGCGACGGAGTTCAAGCGGAAGACTAAGAAGGACATTCACGACAACGAGCGGGCGTTGCGTCGACTTCGCACCGCGTGCGAGCGCGCCAAGCGAACCCTATCGTCGTCGACGCAGGCACACCTAGAGATTGATTCGCTTTATGATGGGATAGATTTCAACTCGACCATTACGCGTGCGCGGTTCGAGGACATGAACATGGACTACTTCCGGAAGTGTATGGAGCCAGTGGAGAAGGTGCTGCGCGATGCGAAGATTTCGAAGGCGCAGATCCACGAGATTGTCCTGGTGGGCGGTTCGACGCGGATTCCGAAGGTTCAGTCGATGCTGAGCGACTTCTTTGGCGGAAAGGAGGTGTGCAAGTCGATCAATCCCGATGAGGCGGTGGCGTATGGGGCCACGGTACAGGCCGCCATTTTGAGCGGCAACAATGAATCGGAAAAGCTACAGGACGTGCTACTGCTTGATGTGGCGCCGCTGTCGCTTGGGTTGGAAACTGCCGGGGGCGTGATGACCCCGCTTATCAAGCGCAACACGTCTATTCCAGCAAAGAAGAGTCAGACGTTTTCCACCTATTCGGATAATCAACCCGGTGTCCTGATTCAGGTCTATGAGGGAGAGCGCGCCCAAACGAAGGATTGTAATCTGCTCGGCAAGTTCACCCTTGACGGGATTCCACCTATGCCGCGGGGTCAGCCCCAGATTGACGTGGCTTTTGATGTGGATGCGAACGGAATCCTCAACGTGAATGCGGTTGAAAAGTCGACGGGTAAGGAGCAGAAGATTACGATTACGAACGATAAGGGACGACTGAGTCAGGAGGACATTGAGAAGATGGTTGCGGATGCGGAGAAGTTCAAGGAGGAGGACGCGAAGGTCACCGCGCTCATTGAGGCGAAGAATAAACTCGAGAATTACGTGTATTCCACGGAAAGTATGATGGGCGACGAGAAGATGCAAATGGAAGAAGGGGATAAGGAGACGGTCAAAGCAACTCTTGAAGAGGTGAAGACGTGGCTTTACACCGAACACGATAATGTCTCTGACTACGAGGATAAGCAGAAGGAGGTCGAGGCAGTTCTAATGCCGATTTTCCAAAAGATGGCAGGCAATGCGGGTATGCCCGGAGGCGATGGTATGCCCGGAGGCGATGGTATGCCCGGAGGCGATGGTATGCCCATGCCCGATGTTTCACCACCCGAAGCACCCGTGGACGAACCGAGCATAGAAGAAATTGACTAACGATAATTTTGTAATAATTATTATATAACTATATAATTAATCTGTGTATAGTTATATGAGCTCGAACAGTGATGTTCATAGTAGGGTAAGTGATATTGTGAATAATGATGGCGCTTACACTGAAGAAGGGCTTTCTATCAATCCTAATAGTAATTTTGTAGTGGTGACATATTGGTGGGGTCGTGGTAATGATAACAGAAATATGGCAAGACCTTGTGCTGATTTTTATGAAGATTACATTAAGAAAGTTAACAAGTTTATGGTGAATTTTATTTATTCTTCGGTTGAAAATGTTAAGATTGAAAACGCCGCTAAAAAAGAGGCAGCAAGAGAAGAAAATAATCAAGAATTAATTGTGCAACTAGAACAAGGCCTTGTTAGTGAAGTAGAAAAAGCAGAGACAAAAATATTTAGCATGTTAGAAGAAAGCAAAGGGAAAAGATTTCCAAGTCTTATGAATTTGGTATTCAAGATGGTAAAACATTATATGGAAAACATATGCGAACATTATAATATTCAACAGAACGCGATTTCTCCTTGTAAGCAGTTATTCCAAAAAGAGAATCCCAACGGCGCAAGCTCTTTATCACAAAATGTGCCGATTTTACCAACGGCCGAGGAGTTATTTGAAAGCGCATTTGAATCTTTCGTTTCTGGGATTTTAAAAAATAAGGACACAATAATAGCACTTAGTAGAGTTCAGAGGGAGTTCAACCAAATTAAATCCGCATTTTTGATACGTCGCGAAGCATCTCTACGTAATGAGACGCATACTGAAGATATCAAAGAACTTGCACGAGTGGAAAATGAAAAAGTTTCTGAAAAACAAAGAGAAAAAACCGGATTGCAGAAAGAGTTAATAACAAATTTGAAACGCAAGGGCGGCGAATTAAATAAGTCAACGTTTGATGAATTGATAGACACGTTCGAACACATATCGCCGGTCAAATTCGAAAGTATGATTGACGAATGGAAAGACTCGTGTAGAAGAAATAACTGTAATTATTTAGCAGTTGAATACAAAGAATTTGCAAGCCCAGGTGGTTATCAACTAGCAATAAACGCAAAACCCAAATTTATTAAAAAGGCATTGGATATTTGCAAGGGTAGGGCAGTTTTATATATTGACGGCGATATGTTAATACAAAATTATCCAGCTATTTTTGATATGAAAGATGTGGATTTTATGGCGCGAGGTTGGTGGATTGACCCCAGGTCTAGTTGGAAGATGACCGAAAGTATTATGTATGACCCTTATAACTTTGAAACGTCGGGGGGAACTATGTTTTTCAATCATACGATTGAATCAAAAAAACTTCTTGAGTTGTGGATAAATACTGCGGAAAAAGAAATCAATGCGGGAAAGGCAGATGACCGCGTATTGTCATTAGTATTTAATACCATGGGTGTCCTTACGTGGATACGAATCCTTCAATTACCGGTAGAGTATTTGTGGTTATCGTTAGATTATGATGAACGCATGATGACCGAGGTGTATGATTACGATGAAAACCGGATGAAGACAACCATTCTTATCGAGCACCCTCATTGTCTTACAAGTGAGGATACGGCAACAGGTGCCGGTGCTTCTAATGATAGACAGCCAAAATTTTACGACTTCTTGGAAGATGTATTTCCTTGCTCTGAGACCACGCACGAATACATCATGTTCAGAAAACTCATTGAAGAAAGTGGATTTGTGAACAATGGTGTCGTAGATGAATCTTTAACCGAATTTATGGGTTTATCAAATGAAGAGCGATTGATCAAAGAAAATAGTATCAAGGAGTCAATGCTTTTATTGAATCAACAAATCGGTGATCCTACCATTCAATCGAGCGAGAGAGAAAAGTTGAAGCAACAAAGAGAATTGCAAAAGAAGGAGCTCAATAAAACATTGTATTTACCATTTTTCTACTGGTATTATCATTTTATGGGCGATGTTAAATATTTGAATGATGGCAATGCTGATTTATATGACTTGGGATTTGTGGATCCTGATGATGAAGACGGCGAAGATAATACACAGCCATTATCTATTGTTTCTTACAAGGACAAGTTTGGAAATAAACCGCACCCTAGTGGAGAAGGATTGAGTGTGAATAAGGTTGTGAATATTAATATGAAATACGCAACCGACCCTAATTCCGAAAATGAATTGATATCAAATAGCAATGTTGAAGTAAGCGATGATAACCAGTTCAAAATTATTGTCCCAAATGATGCCACTTACACTACGGATAAATCATTCATAAGATTACTCTTGAAATACTTGAAACAGGACAAAATTATCATCATCGACCCATTAAAACAACCTGGATACAATGAAGCATTATCTCGCTCATTGAGGGAGAGATTAGACAATCTTTATGCTAATATTGACTTTGCATTCAGTCCTGACTTGGATGTTACCGTTCGAAGAAGCACGTTCTACAAACCAAAGATTAATATGAATCAACCAATATTATTGAAACCCGATGACCGGCTAATAGATTTCTTGTCCATGCAATTATCGTTAGAAGAATTCTCTCTGTTTTTATACAGAGGGAGTTATGAGTTCATGTCATTAATTCGTCTGGCATATCTGAAGAGGCCAAGAACATCGGAACCGCAACTTGTGGGAGGTTCTATTGGAAATGGGAAATATAATTCTGACGCACTGCTCAACGGATATGAAGCCACGCTCGAACAATTGTTTGGTGGCGGTAGCAATAGGACAAAATCAAAGAAAACACGAAGAAGACATTACAAGATACGCAAGTCAAGAAAAAAACGAACAAAGAAAAACATTAATTAGCAAAGGCAATAGCAAAGGGAGTATATTTATTTGAATTCGGGGTTCCAAGATAATTCTCCATTTATGAATCTACTCAAGAACTCGTCTGGAGAATTGGGTTCGGTTCTAATTTTTGTATGTTCAAAATCGATGATCCATATATTTTCATGGTTATCTAGCATGAAATTATATCCAGTAATATCGATGTAATCAATACCTTGTTCGCATAGGAATCTTAGGAAGTTTCGGATGATGTCAACAATGTTGGGAGGGACGCCTCTTATGTCTTCCCCATAAATATTAGATAAGTTATCCCCGTTAATTTTTTCTAATGTAAGACACCTATTCACTCTATCATACGAAATAATTTTTGGAATATGAATATTAATACTTGTATTTCCGATTAAAGAATAGCAGAGAGTATGAAGAAGATATTCATTCTGGTTGACGTCGTTTTTGGTAAATGTGTTTGTCATTGTTTGACTTCGAGGATATGGAACAAATATGTTTCAATTTTTTTGGATTAAACAAATAAAATTGATGTAAAAACGAACCACGATAATTATGGGTATATACTATGGCATCGTTCGAACCACAAGATCGTAATTATTCGGCGTGGACGTTTACCGACGGCGACGTGGACTCTAATGCGTTTGATCCAACGCGCGATAAAATGTTGGTGGGCGACACCATCCATTCGGGGTCCATCGAACGCACCTCGAAATATCGACACACCAAGTCCATTCCGGGTATACTCGTATATAACGGCAAAACGTATGGACGGCGCGCAGGGCGGATGCTGTACAAGTGCGTGCCCAACGACCGACAGTTACCCGCGTTTCTCGTCCCGTATGCGCCAAAGGGCACCACGTTCAATAAATCGAAGACGAACAAGTTTGTGCTCTTCCAATTGGTCGAATGGACCGGTAAACATCCCTTGGGTATGATCACAAACACGCTCGGGGAAGTGAGTGACCTCTCGGTATTCTATAGCTACCAACTATTCTGTAAGGAGATTCACGTCCCCATCCAGCGGTTCACCAAGGCGGCCAATGTGGCAGCGCGCAACCAGCAAACGAGTCCCGATTGGGGCAACCATATGGAAGACCGAACGTCACTTGAGTGCATCACGATCGACCCAGAAGGCTCGGTCGATTTTGACGACGCGTTGAGTGTGGTCGAGAAGGCAGACGGAGGGCACATTGTGAGCGTATATATTTCCAACGTGGCGGCGTGGCTCGATACACTGGGGTTATGGGAGCATTTCACCGACCGCGTGGCGACCATTTATCTCCCAGATTCGAAACGTCCGATGCTGCCTCCTGTGCTGAGTGATAATTTGTGTAGCCTTGTCGCGGGGGAGCGGCGATACGCGGTGGCGATGGACGTTTCATTGACACCCGAACACACCATCGAGACGGTGGACTTCACGAATTGTGTCATCAACGTGGCGCGCAACTACACGTATGAAGAGAAGGGACTTTTAGCAAAATCTCAGTA
>Ga0206677_10003113_pt1 | contig 14187 bp, 11 predicted proteins | sample M130m12015metaG_FD_155475 | JGI IMG/M metagenome (GOLD analysis project Ga0206677, IMG submission 155475) | Ammonia-oxidizing marine archaeal communities from Monterey Bay, California, United States - M1 30m 12015 | ecosystem: Environmental > Aquatic > Marine > Intertidal zone | place: USA... | reverse complement strand
ATACTGGTCTTTCATATATAGATTTATATAATTTAAATATAAAAAATATACAAAAAGGTAATGATGGCTTACAATGGATTTATATAAAAAGACATAAAACTGATATACCTTCAAATGTTCCTATTTTACCATATGCCTTATATATTTTAGATATATATAAAAAGCATAAAAACACAAATAGAATTTTTCCAATGATAAGTAATCAAAAAACTAATAAAGCTTTAAAGGAAATAGCACTTTTATGTAATTTTAATAAAAAACTTACTTTTCATAGTGCCAGACATACGTTTGCAACAACTATTACATTAACAAATGGAGTGCCTATAGAAACTGTTTCTAAAATGCTTGGACATAATAACATAAAAACTACCCAAATATATGCACAAGTTATAGAATCTAAAATAAGTTCCGATATGTTGAAATTAAGACAGAAATCTATATAAATTGTATATAATTTGTTGAAGTTATATATAAATCTGTTGAAGTTATATATAATTTTTGTTGAAGTTATTTATATAGCTCAAAATAAGTAATTACATAATGATTCTAAGAGATAATTTTTTATATTTTTATGCATTTAATTCAGAAAGTATTTAATGAGTATATTTAAAGATATAATAAACGAAATTACCGAACAGTATCTTGAGGAAGATAATAATAGACCATGGATTATTGCATTTAGTGGAGGAAAGGACTCAACATTAATGTTACAGCTTGCTTGGCAAGCCTTACAAACTATTCCATCAGAATTAAGAAATAGAAAGGTATATGTAATATGCAATAACACCTTAGTTGAAAATCCTTCTGTTATTAAATATGTAGATGAGATATTAGAGAAGATTCAAAAAGGAGCTGTAGAGCAGGGAATGCCTATTACAGTTGACCAGACTACTCCGCAATTAGAAAATACATTCTGGGTGAATTTAATTGGAAAAGGATATCCTGCTCCTAACAATATGTTTAGATGGTGCACGGAAAGATTGAAAATTTCTCCTACAACAAAATACATAACAGATAGAATTTCACAGCATGGAGAGGCAGTTATACTTATCGGTACAAGAAGTGACGAAAGTATTTCTAGAGCCCAATCTATAAAGAAGCATGAGGTTAAGGGAACAAGGTTAAGAGCGCATCCCTTACCAAATGCAAATTCATACGCACCTATTAAAGATGTAACTACTGATGAATTATGGGAATATCTTTTACAGGTTAAATCGCCTTGGGGTGGGGATAATAGAAAATTGATTGCAATGTATAATAATGCAAGTGGTGGTGATTGTCCTCTTGTAATTGATATTAAAACACCTTCTTGTGGTAATAGTAGATTTGGTTGTTGGGTTTGTACTGTAGTAAAACGTGATAAATCAATGGAAGCTATGATTGACAATGGGGATGATTGGCTGATTCCCCTTATGGAGATTAGAGATTTTATGGTTTCAACAATTGATAGATCTGATCCTGAAAAATATAAAGAAATATCAAGAAAATATAGAATGCCATTAAGAAGGAATAAAAGTAATGGTGTAATGAATGACAGTAATGTTGGACCATATAGACCTTGGGTTAGGCATAAGATATTAGAACAGGTTTTAAAGGCTCAAAAAATTATTCAAGAAACAGAGCCTGAACAACAGCTTATTACTCATCAGGAACTAGTTGCTATACAAGTGTTATGGAATAGAGATTTTATTTTTAAATATAATATTTCAGACATGTACAATGAAATATACAATAAAGAAGTTTCATTTTCGAATGAGAAGATTATTGAAGAAAAGAAAATATTAGAATCAGTTTGCAAAGAGAATCCAGAAGATTTTGAATTAATCAATAATTTACTACAAGCACAAAAGAATAAAGTTTTGTTAGTTAGTAAAACTGGATTGCAAAGCGATATAGATGATTTATTAGAAGAACAAGTTGACCCAACATTTACAAATGTATATAAAGAAGATATTATTAAATAATTATAAGATCTACCATCAGCAGAATGTTGTTGAATTTGAGAAAGATAGTGGTAGAAACATTTCTATTATAAGCGGTTATAATGGTTTTGGGAAAACTACTTTTCTTACTTCCTTGGTATGGTGTATTTACGGGAAACACATGCAAGATGTGCAGCCATATTTTAAAGAAAAAATACTTCAAAAGGGGGGTTACAGAAAATATTTAGAGTCCAGCTTAAATCATAAGTCAATTTCTGAAGGAATAAACGATTTTCATGTAGAATTAACACTCACAAATGTTTCAATTCCAGGATTAGGATGTGATGAAGTAGTTTTAAGGAGGTCTTTTAATTTAGGAGATAAAACTGATAAATTAGAGATTTCTATTGATAATCAAGAAAACGAATTAGTTAAAGAAATAGGAAATGAGATTTTCATACAAGACTTTTTACTTCCAAAGGAAATAGCTAAATTCTTTTTCTTTGATGCTGAACGAATAACTTCTATTGCAGAGATTTCTACTATTGAAGATAAAAGAAACCTAAGTAAAGCATATACTGAAGTTTTAGGAATTAAGAAATATGAAGAATTAAGAGAAAATCTAATAAAAACTAAGTTAAAGTATGCAAAGGATTCTGCTTCAAAGTTAGATAAGAAAGCAATTACTGATTATGAAAGATCAATAAATTTAATTAAATCACAACTTGAGGAATTACACGCTGTAATTGAAGAGAATGATGGAAATAGAGATTTACTAACTCAACAGTCTGAAGAACTTCAACTTCAGCTCATAAGAGAAGGGTCTGGATTAACTGTAAAAGAAATTGAAGAGTTAAGAGAGAAGAAACAGGCTCTTATTGAGGAAAAGAAACAAATTTCCACTTCTTATAAGGATTTACTGAACATTTTACCATTTGCTCTTAATATTGATTTATTAAAAGAAATTTTATCTCAATCTGAAAAGGAGGGTAATGCAGATGAGGTCTCAAATGCATTAGTTAGAGCTGAATTTAATGACTTAGAAGAAAGAATTTTATCTTCATTAAAAGATGAAAAAATAAAGAAAGAAATAAAATCAGTAATATCACAGAAGTTAAATGAAAGAGAACAAACTGATGTTGATGTATTACATGGATTAAATAGTAATGAAAGTTTATCTTTGAACTCATTAGTTAATAATATTGAAACTAATTACATGAGTAGAGTAAAGGAAATTAGTAGACTACTAAAAATTAATAACTCAGAGAGAAATAAAGCTATAAGAGCTCTCTCAAATGCAGAAACAAAAAATAAAGATAAAGTTGTTGAAAATATACGTAAGCAAAAGAAAATCTGCTTAGCTCAGATTGAAAGAATTAATAATGGAAATATTGAAAACTATCAACAAATTGGAGTTCTTACTAACCAGTTAAACGCAAAGGAAGGCTCATTTAAAGAATTAAGTAAGAAGGTAAAGATTTCAGAGAATCTGATTAAAAAAGATGAACTTACAACAAGATTAATTGATCAGTTAGATGATTTTCTTTTTAAGATAAAGAATACAAAGAAGGTTGCATTAGAAAAGAGGATATTAGATAGTTTGCATCTTTTAATGCATAAAAAATCATTTGTAGAGAAAGTAGAAGTAAATATTTTAGAAGATATAATAGATATTGAACTATTTAATAGTAGAGGTAAGTCTATTAATAAAGAAGATTTCTCTGAAGGAGAGAAACAACTTTATGCTACTTCATTGCTTAAGGCATTAGTTGAAGAATCAAATATTCAGTTTCCTGTATTTGTAGATAGTCCATTACAGAAATTTGACGAACAACATACAGAAAATGTGATTACTAAGTTTTATCCTTCTATTTCTGAACAAGTAGTAGTATTCCCATTATTAAATAAGGAACTTTCTGAGAGAGAATATAATAAGATAAAAGGAAAAATATCGAATACAATTATTATTAATAATAAAGATGAAGAATCATCTGAATTAGTAAAAGTAGATGTTGATGAATTATTTACAATGAACGAAACGTTGAACAAAAAGCAAGAGGAATATGTTTAATCAAATAAGGACATCAAAAGAAAATAAAGAGGTTGTTAGTAGATTAACTACTAAATTAGGTTTGGGAGCTGAAAATGTTATTGCTCGTATTGCTATAGGTTATTCTATTTCTAAAAAGAAGAAATTAGACATAAATAATGTAAAAGATTCTTCAGGTAAAACCTACTCTTATAAGATTTTATTGGGAGAACATGACCGAATTTATATAGCTATGATCTGTCAATTATATGCTTTACACGAATCTGATCCTGATATATCAAAATATTTTAAGTTACATTTGGATGATGGGTTGGATAAGTTAGCAGAGGAAGATTATAATAGTATTAACCAAATGTTTGTTTAAGTTGAGTAAACCATTCACTGAAATATTAGATGAATTTCCACATAAGAGGTTTGTAAGTGATAAGGAAGTAACCCCTTTTCATTTTTATGAAAAATATTTACCACATTCTAAGGAAATCTGGTTGAAATTTGGATATTTTAGTTCGAATGCAATTAGAACCCTATCACTATCTTTTGCTAGATTTATTTATAAAGGTGGTAAGGCAACAATAATAACTAATCATTTTTATAACGAGAATGATGCTGAAGAACTTATAGGAAATCTGAATGCAAATTTTGATTTGATTGAAGAAGAATTTAGTTCAACTGAAAATATAAAAGAACTGTTAGATGGAGAGAAACAACATTTTTATAATTGTTTACGGTATTTACAAGAAAATGATAGATTGATTATACAACCTGTAAGAAAAAAAAATGGTAGTATGTCTCATTTTAAGGAGGGGGTATTTGAAGATTATGAAGGAAATCAAATAGGATTTAATGGTAGTTGCAATTTTACTAAAAGTGGATTAATAACAAACGGTGAGTCTATGGATATTAAAGTTGATTGGTTAGATACTATTGATTCAAAAGAACTTCAAGATAAAAAAAATGAAATTATTAATATTGTTTCAAATAAGAATTTAAAATATGATTTACTTGAAAGAAAAGATTTAGAGATAGTTATTAAAACCAAAGGACAAAAGAAAGAACTTGAAGAGTTATTAATTGATGAAAGAGATCTTAATATATCTTTCTCAAGTTCAAAAGATAAAATATATTCTCAAATTCTAGAAGAATATAAGATAGAACAGAACCAACCTAAATTCCCATATGACAATCCTTATCCTTATCAAGTTGATGCTTATAAAGCATGGATGAAAAATAATTGCAAAGGACTATTTGCTATGGCTACAGGTACAGGGAAAACTTTAACGGCTATTAATTGTATCTTAAATGAATGGAAAAAGAATAATGTTCTAAAAAATATTTTTGTTGTTCCTGGTAAGGAATTAGTAGAACAATGGAGTAAGGAATTAAATCAATCAAATTTTTCTTCGGTTTTTAAATGGTATTCTACTAATAATAGATTAAAGAGTGATGTTGATATGATTAGAATCCTTAAAGATTCTGATGAGTTAAATATTGTAATTACTTATGATAGTTTTATTTCTGATAGATTCCAAAATATATTTAGAAAAGAATTGAAAGATTTCATTATTGTATTTGATGAAGTACATGAGCTTGGTGCTCCAAAAAGAAAAAGTATTGTTTCTGAATTAACTTTTAACAAAGTAATTGGTTTATCAGCTACTCCATTAAGATTGTGGGATGATAATGATGAAAACTTATTTATTGAAAATTTATTTAATTCTTATCATCCAGATTATACTTTTACTTTCTCAATGGAGCGAGCAATTAAGGATGGTTTTTTATGTAAGTATAATTATTTCCCTTATTTTGTTAATCTATCGGATACAGAGTTTGATGAATACATAGAACTTACATCGAAGATTCCTTTAGGAGAAGATTTAATAAACAGTCATGCTGCTATTCAAAGACAAAGATTGCTAGATAATGCAATTGAAAAGAATGATATCTTTCTTGATATTCTAGAAGTAATGGTTCAAAAAGATAGCTATAAATATTCTTTGGTTTATTGTCCTAAAGGAAGTGAAGAAGATTCAGAAGAGAGAAGAATCGAAAAGTTAAGAAGGATATCTAATGAAAAATTTCCTTTTATATCTTCTTTATCTTTTCTTGGTGAATCAGATTTAAGAAAGACGAGATTAGATCAATTTGAAATTGGCTTTACTGATATGTTATTTGCTATTAAATGTTTAGATCAAGGTGTAGATATTCCAAGGACCGAAAATGCAATTTTTCTAGCTAGTGGTAAAAATTATAGAGAGTTTGTACAAAGAAGGGGTAGGGTGTTGAGAAATTATTCTGATAAAAATTACAAAAAAGATCATGCTAATATATATGATATTCTAGTTCTCCCAACAATGAATCAGTATTCAGACGAAAGGAATACCATGAAGAAATTAATCTTCTCTGAGTTTAATAGATTCTTAGAATTCTATAATTTAGCAATACCAAATCCACAAACATATAGAAAGATTCAAGATGAGTTGACTAAATATGGCTTTACAATTGAATATCTACAGAATGAATTATTAACTAAAGAATAATCTAATGAGTAACGAAAAAATATTAAAGGAGATCTTAAAAGAAGAGAGTTTACAGAAGAAGTATTGGAAGGATGTAACTGTTGGTAATGAAAATATTAGTACCGCATCAAGACATAAGAATCCGAATATTAAGGTTCTGGCAATATTATTAAATGATGACAGTAAACAACAGAAGATGAAAAATATAAAAAATATTTTTAATTTATAGTATGGCGATATTTATAGAAAAAATAAAATTAACTAATTGGTTTAACTTCAAAGGTGACCCTGATGAGAAGACAGGTAGGAATACTATTGTTTTTAATGAAGGATTAAATATTATTATTGGTGATAATAATGGGGGAAAAACTAAACTTCATAATGCCTTGAGATATATACTTTCTGATTTAGTCATACTTGATTTAAATAATAAAGTTGAATTATATCCTGCTGAGGGTAATGAATTAGAAATTCTAAATAAAGACACTTTCCTCCATTTATCTAAAAATCAGATTGTTAGATTTGGTGTTGAGTTGGAGTTTAGGAAAACTAGAAGAAATGGGGAATCTAAAAAATATATTCTGGAAAAATATATTGAAGGAAGGAAAGAAGCAACTTCCTCTGGAAAAGATAAGTTTCATTGTACAACAACCATATCAAAAGCGTATGATGTTGATCCTATCACTAAATCTTTGCTCGAGAGAGTAGGCGAATATGAAAAAGTAAGGAATCAATTACTTTCACCGGCTTATATGAACTTCTTTTTAGTAGAAGGCGAGCAAATTGGACTTATTACCACAATGCAGGGTAGTAATTTACAAAAAACGATTAATGTAATTAATCCTACACTACATCAGTATAATAAAACATTTGAAACTGTTAGTTCTGTAAAAGATAGTATTAAGAGATTAGAAAATGCAGAAGACAAAAGGATTACAGAAGGAAATGAAGAGAAAACAAATTTAAGTAAGGAAAAAACAAAACTAACTGAAATAACAATCCCCAATATTGAAGAAAAGATTAAGATCCTAGATGAGTCGAATAAAGAATGGGAAGCAACAATAGAAGAGTATGAGCAAAAGGCAAGACAGTCAGAAGCTAAAATTGCTCAGATAGTAAAATATAATACTTTAAAAGAAAAAGTAAAGGTATTAGAGAGAGATAAGGAAAATATAGAAGTTAATTATATTAATTCATTAATTAAAAGGGGCTTTAATATAAGTAAATTATCAGATGATATACTTTCAGTTAGAACAATGGATCAAGTTTCATTATTAATGAAAGATAATATAACTATAAGAAAAGGAGAACTAGATCTTTCTTCAAATGAAAAAGAAATAATGATGTTGCAATCTCTTGATAAGTCTCAGCCTAATCCAACAATATTACGGAAAATGATTGATGATTGCAGGTGTTATGTTTGCCAAAATGAGATTGATTATAACTCAAAAAACTGGATAGAGAAGAAGTTAATTCCATTCTTTGAAGAAAAAGATATAGATGATAGAATATTAAAAAATCTTAATAATTTGAAGGAATTATTTAGTGTCCTTAATTCAATGAATGATAGAAAGAAGTCTTTAAATAAATCATCTATTTCAGAATTAAAAAAAGAATTGATTGAAATAAACAAACAAAAAAAGAAGGCTAGTGATACCGTGAAAGAATTTATTGATAGTCATGGCGAGCTTTCTGAAAAGCAAGAAGACGCAGTTAATATTCAAACTTATCATAAAGCCCAGAATAATAAAATTCAAAATAGAACTGACCATGGGATTGAAGTAAATGAGCTGAAAGTGAATAAAAATAGAGTTAAGGAATTAACAAAATTAATACAAGGTGATGCAGCGAAAAATCCAAAGTTGGAGAGGATTCAAAATCTGAATAAATTATTAAAGGATTTAGATGAGATGTTTGCAATAAAAAAACAAGAAATATTTGAAGGTTTTGCTAAGAAATTAGAAGTAAGTTCTACATTAAGATTTAAGAAATTTTTATCTAGGAATGATGTTGCTAAACATCAAGAAATATCAGTAAATTTGATTGAAAAAAGTAAAGATTTTGAATTTCAAATCAATGTAAAAAATAAATTTGGGACTATTCAATCACAAGCAGGTGGTGCGCAGGATTCATTAACTAAATTGTCCGTTGTTTTTGCTTTACTAGATATATCTAAAGAAAGGAATAGTTTAGGATATCCTTTTATGGCAGATGCACCATCATCAAAACTCTCTAAACCACAAAAGGAGTCTTTTTATGAGCAGTTATCTTGTGATGATGCTTTAAACCAGACATTACTTATGACAATGGATTTATTTGATTCTAAAGAGAATAATGATAAAAATCTAAATGATTTGGGATTGAAAGTGCTGAATTCTTTATCTAAACATCAAGACTCTTCTATGATTTTCTTAGGAGTAATTGATAATAAAAAACCGGAAATTGGTGTTGAAGTTAAATATTTAAAAAAATAAAAGATGTTAAATTTTGAAGTTAAATTAGCTGATTTAACCTTATATATTGATGATCAACATGAAGATATTGCAAAAAAGTTTTGTAATACTTCTGGATCGAAGTCAAAAGAACATAAGTTAAATACTTGGTATGAAGGATATATATATACTGCTTTAATAGGAATGAATATTAATAGTAGAATAGAATATAAAACCAAAAAGGAGAAAGCCAGAAGATGGGATTCTTTTAGAGATCAATTAGGATTTGTATTTATGAAAGCATTAAGCAAAGATGATGTCAGAAATGAATTGAATATTCTTAATTATGAACAGATAAAATCAGATTTTAAGGATATTGATGATTTAATTAGAAAAACAAACTCTATTATTGGAGAATATTCAAATGGTGGCTTGCAATATTTAAAAGATGAATATGCAAATCATGATTCTTTATTTGACAGCTTATATGCTTTAGAAAAAATTTATGAAGACACAATTCCTGAAATTGATCATGCAGACGTATTGCAAAATGAGGAAGAAGAGAGGACTACATCATTAATTCATGGTGGAGAAACTAATAATGCTGAATTTAAATCTACTTTAAGAGTTAATCTTCATACTGGAAATCATGATGATGAAATGGTTCATGAATGTATGAAAAACTTGGCAGCTTTTATGAATACCAAAGGAGGAACACTTTTAATTGGTGTGGAAGACAATCAGAATGTATTAGGATTAGATACAGATCTTAAGTTGTTCACTCAAAAGAAAGATAAGATAGATCAATTTCAACTATATTTAGATGATAAATTAACTACCAATTTTTCTTCCTCATGCTTTTCTTTATTAGAAACAAAATTTGTAGATATTGATAATAAGAAGATTTGCAAGATAATAGTTAAGAAATCTTCTAAGCCAAGGTATTATAGCGTAGGGCCAGAAGGTTCAAGAACATCAAAAAAATTAAAGACCAGTAAATTTTATATAAGAAGAAATGGCGGTGCTATTACAATAGAAGGACAAGATCAACTAGATTATATTAATGAACATTTTAAATAGTTAAATAAAGAACTCTCAAAGAAAGGAATATGCTAAAATAGAAGAATATGTTTAATCAAATCAAGATATCAAAAGAAAACAAGGAGGTGGTTAGTAGATTAACAAATAACTTAGGACTAGCAACAGAGAATGTCATTGCCAGAACAGCAATTGGTTATTCTATTTCTAAGAAAAAGAAATTAAATATAAATAATATATAAAATTTAATTGGAAAAGCGTATTCTTACAAAGTATTGTTTGGATAATATGATAGGATATATTTATCTATGATCTGACAGTTTTACGGCATACACCAAACTGAATCAGATATCTCAAAATATTTTAAGCTACACTTAGATGATAGGTTAGACAGATTAGGAGAATAAGAATATAGTAATATTAATAAAATGTTTAAATAATTAAATTAAAACTATGGCACAAACGATGATTCCTTTTACAAATGTTATTGCTACCAGAAAAATAACTTTACCTGAAAATCAGAGAGGATATAGTTGGACTGATATTCAAAGAAAAGAGGTGTTTAATGACCTTGATTTATTAACAAATAATAAACATCATTATTTTGGCCCAATATTAATTACTGGTACAGGTGACTTCACTGAACATATTGGCCATCAGGTTTTTGAGTGCACACTAGAAGATGGACAGCAGAGAGTTACTTCTTTTTTTGTGTTCCTATTTTTTATACGAAAACGATTGAAAGATTTAATGAAAGAAGATCCGGATTCTCAATATCATTCTCAGATGACTAAAGATGAGGGAAATATAGAAGATCTGTTATATTATTCTACTAGTACTAAAAAAGAACTGAGATTAGTAAATGAGAATTCACATCTTGATCGATTTTTTCAAGATCTACTAATAAATAATCCTCAAAAACCAAAATCGTATCCAGAATCACAGTTACTTGGTTTGTATGAATTTTGTAAAGAGAAGTTTTCAAATCTTGACTATCTATCTATTAGAAAACACTATCTAAATCTCACAGTAAAATCTAAATTCATATTGGTAGATCTTGTACAAAATAATGTAGACAAATACACAACATTTGACGCAATAAACTCTAGGGGACTTCCCTTGTCTTTATTTGATAAAATTAAGAACTATTGTATATTAATAACTGAGAGAGATAAGGATGATAATAGTAGAAAAAATTTAAGTTTGAATCCAGCAAAAGAATGGTATGAAGCTATTAAAATATTACAGAATTTTGAAGTAAGTGATCGTAGTCATGAAGATGACTTTATGACAGATTTATATAACATTTTCTTTAAGAGATACTATTATAAAGGAGATATTCATGATAATTTTGTTAAAAAATTTCAACCTTTATTAACTGGCTCAGACCAACAACTTGAAAAAGAATTAACAGATTTTGTTAAATTATGGGTGCCTTATGCTCAATCATTTGGATTTGTTGCAGTTTCCCCTAAAAATAATGCTAAAAGACAATCTGAGAAGGATTATAAGAATAATACCGATTTAGCAAACAATGATGCATTAGACTGGATGATAAAGAGAGATAATTTAGGTAAACAAGAAGCTACTCGTGTATTTTTAACTGCTGCTCATTATATATTTAGAGACCCATCAAGACATAATGATTTTGAAGAAGCGGCAAAACTGGCAGAGATTTATACTTTCAGAGTGCTGTCAGTAATGCATCAACCAAAAGATATTTCTAGAAAGAAATTCATTATTATTGGTAATAATCTACTTAATAATACGGCGCTTCAAAATTCTAATTATCTTCAACAAGAAATTTGCAGTATATTAACAGAAAATAAAGATTTTAGATTAGAAAGAAATGTTCAAAAATTATTAAATGGGGATAAAAAATATCCACATGATGGAACTGGAGGATGGGGTGACCTTATGTATTTTCTATATGAATATGAATGTTCTGTTTCTAGTACCTCTCCAACTGTTGATTTTTCTAGCAAACCATCTAAGCAGAGAGATTCTATAGAACATATTATGCCTAAAACTTATAATCCTAAATCAAAACACCCTTCTTTTAAGCATTGGATAAAAGTATGGAACGATGAAGAACATCATAAAAACTGGAAGCATAGATTAGGTAATTTAGTAATGACTGCAAATAACCAAGTATTATATAATAAATCTATTGATTTAAAAATTAAAGATACTACTGCAAAATATGATTATTCTTGTCCGAAAGCTACAAATGCAGAGAGGAAGATTAGTTCTTACCTTGATTCAAAAGGGGAATTTCATAAAGAATCAATACTAAGGCGTGAAATAGATTATGCTAAATTTTTTCTTAAGCGTTGGGATATTAATTGTTGTGGAGAACATTTAGAATTAGAAAGTGAAACAAAAGTTATATTAATAAATAAAGAATTTGAAGAATTTAATGTAATAGAAATTCCAAAAAATGATGATTGTATCATGTCATATTTTGAACCTAAATCTAATGAAGAGGAGGTAAAAGAATGGGACCCGGAAGCAGAAGAATAGAAGACTAAATTATAACTCTAATCTTATTTATTTTGTTTAAAATATAAGATTTAAAATGAGTAAGATCCTCCTCTGTTATATTTTTCCCTAAACTAATACGAATAGAAGAATAAGCTTTTTCCTCATCACTATACATAGCCATAATAACATGAGAAGGTAGTACTTCTGCTGAAGTACATGCAGAACCTGAAGCAATTGCAAATTCATTCCTTATTTTAATAATTAAAGCCTCAGCATCTACACCATCAATACTAATATTTGTAGTGTTTGGAAGTCTATTATCTTTATCACCATTTAAAGCAACTCCTTTAATCTTACATAGTTCTTCTTCAAGTTGATTTCTTAATTTCAAAACATTCTCATATTTTGGATGATTCTTTTTAGCGATTTCAGATGCTTTACCAAGTCCTACAATGCCTGGAACGTTTATAGTCCCAGAGCGATAACCTTTTTCATGTCCACCACCATGTAATAGTGGAGTTACTTTAATTTTTGGGAATTGTCTTTTTATATAAACAGCACCAACTCCTTTAGGACCATGTAGTTTATGTGCGGATAATGTAAGTAAGTCTATATTGTCTTCTACTACATCAACAGGAATTTTCCCAACAGCTTGGGTTGCATCTGTCATGAAGAATACATCATTCTTTCTTGCAATATTTCCAATTTCTTTTATTTCTTGTACTACACCAGTTTCATTGTTAGCATACATGACAGAAATAAGTACTGTTTTTGCTGTTATAGCTTTTTTTAGCTCTTCTAAATCAATTAAACCATCTTCATTAACATTTAGATATGTTATTTCTGCTCCTTTATTCTCTAAATAAGAACAAACATCTAAAATAGCTTTGTGTTCTGTTTTTACTGTGATAATATGATTACCTTTATCTGAGTATTGATCGTAAACACCTTTTATAAGAAAGTTAATTCCTTCTGTACTTCCTGAAGTGAAAATGATTTCATCAGGCTTGGCGTTTATTAGTGAGGAAACTCTTTCTCTTGATAATTTAACAGCATCATTTGCTTCCCAACCAAATTTATGTGTTCTGCTTGCGGAATTCCCATACATTTCATTTAAGTATGGCATCATCTCATCTAATACATCTTTATCTATCTGAGTGGTAGAATTATTATCTAAGTAAATCATTTTCTAGTAGGCAACAATTTTCATTACTTCACCATCATGCCCCCAGCTCATTTCACCTGCTTTCTCAAATTGAAAATATTTAGTTTGAAAAGAATCGCCCCATCTTTTATGTTTTGCATTAAATTTGATTAAGACTCTAAGGCTCCTAGCTTCATCTATTATCTCTATAGTTGCTGGATAACCATCAACAATTACATCAATGGACCCACCATCAACAGGTATATCCTTTTCTATTATATTTCTTTTATCATCAATCATAATTTTCTTTTTAACAAAGATATATAATATAAGTATTATATATTTATTATTTTATAAAATAAGAGATTACTCATGTAATCAAATTAATTTATTAAATTTGGTTTTATAAATTGATTAGCGGTGTAAAAAGTGGTGCAAATTTTAGTTTAAAAGCTTACTGTAATCTAGTGAAATAAGTGAAGGTTGTAATCCTGCTACCCCTAATTTTAAAATATTTTTATGAAATATAATATTGAATTAATTGACAATCATGTAGTTTTTGTTGAAAATGATTTAAGATTATTACTTGATACTGGCAGCC
>Ga0206677_10003111_pt1 | contig 14195 bp, 29 predicted proteins | sample M130m12015metaG_FD_155475 | JGI IMG/M metagenome (GOLD analysis project Ga0206677, IMG submission 155475) | Ammonia-oxidizing marine archaeal communities from Monterey Bay, California, United States - M1 30m 12015 | ecosystem: Environmental > Aquatic > Marine > Intertidal zone | place: USA... | reverse complement strand
TACGCTGCGCCCTCGGACTGGACGTGACAGGCAAGAAAGTAGGTTCAACTCCTACCGCGTCCACTAAATTACAACATAAATACGAACACAAATGGATAATAACTACAGAAACAGAATTGATGCACTATTAATTAGTACACTAGCAATGCAACGTTTAGATATACAAGATGCCTTTCGCAAACGTCACGGCAGTCTAATAGATAAACAATCTTATTTAATTGTTGAAGCTAAAATACGTGAGCATCGTACATGGCTTGCAATGAATAAAATAGTAGACAACCACTTTTCTAAAATAACTTTAAATTAAATTAATATGAACAACTATCAAAAACTAGCACAGCTACTCGACGTAGCGGAAATCAATGAAGAGTACAAAGGCGCACCCGATCTTGAAATCGGCTCGTGGCATACAGCTGACAACTACGAAGTACACGTTATAGCTAACGACCCACGCAATCTTGACTTTGAATATGACGTATATTATTACGAGCCTTCATTTGAAGAAGTTATTAAACGTATCAAACAACTTGATTCTGACTCTACAGTATATGTATCCGATATTGAAACATACTTACCAGAGTATGAAGTTGAAGCATATATTGAAGAACAAGAAGAAAACTTAAAAGTAGAAGAATATGACTCATAAAGAATTAAAACAATACGTAGCAAACAAACGCAAAGCTCAAGCAAAGCAATGGGCTATTGAAAAAAGAACATACGGCGAATGTACTCCACCAACTGTTGAAGAGTATGAAAAGTATCGCGATGTTATTATAACAGGTAAAAAATCATATAAAACTAAATTTGTACACAATAAATTATGGTCACAAAACTAAACAATACTGCAACATCATTATGGAATTTTGTAATTGACTTGCGAACAGGTAACCTGCATGACATCCAGCTAAGTGTAGATGATGCTCATGCTATACACGAAATCGTTCTTGCTAGCAAAGAAGTTGTGAAAGAAGAAACCGAAATACACAAATTGTTAAATAACATAGACGAACAGGTAATAAAATAACTTATGGCCCTAACTGAAAACGAAATTGAAAAGATCGCTAAGTCTATCTTTGATAAGCTCGTTAAGTATCAAGAAAAGTTTGAAAAACAGAATAATGAATTTATTGTGTCTGACGAATTTGGTAACAGCTCTATAGTATCTGAAAAAGAATACTTACAATTTGAAATAAGTAAGTTAAGAGATATTGAAAAGCAACACGTACAAAACGAGCAATTTGAAAAAGCTGAAGAAATAAAAAATAAAATAATTAAATTAAAACAAAAACTATATGGAATTTAATGTAATGTTAGCTAAGCCGGCTGAAACTAATCCTGATTACCGAAACGGTAAAGCCATGATGATTCAACCTAAGCTTGACGGTGTACGGTGCTATATAACGCGTTCTGGTGCATACTCACGCAATCATAAAACGTTTTATAACGTAAAGCATATCTTAACCGAATTAAAGCCTTTATTTGCCGATAATCCAAATCTTGTACTCGACGGCGAATTATACAACCACAAATTCAAAAACAACTTTAATAAAATCATTTCTCTTGTACGTAAACAAAAACCAACTCAAGCCGATAAATTTGAATCCGCTTCTTATCTTCAGTTCCACTGTTATGATATGTTTGATTATAATGCCACGAGCCTTTCATTTATTGAGCGCACACTTCTTATTACAGATCTTAAATCAAAATATAAACTAAAGTTTACACAAGAAGTTGAAACTAAAGTAGTATACGACAATAGCTCTCAAAGCGAGTATCATAACCATAATAAATCACTTGGCTATGAAGGTTCTATCTTACGTACACCTGGCTCAGCATACGATCAACGTCGTTCTAATCACTTACAAAAAGTAAAAGACTGGTCTGATACCGAAGCTACTATTACAGGCTTTGTTGAAGGTAAGGGTAAGTTTGCTAACGGTCTTGGTAAGCTACTAGGTATCGATGCTGATGGTCGCGCTGTTGAAATCCCTTGGCCTACTATGACTATCCCTGATCGTCAAGGCTTCTGGCATAATCGTGCATTGTATATCGGTAAACAAGTTACATTCGAATACTTTGAGCGTACACCATCTGGTGCATACCGTTTCCCTCGTGCTAAAGTAATTCGTAATTATGAATGAAGAATACAAATCAAAGCTAATGTACAACGCTACAACTTTGGTTGAAGCTAAAGTAATAAGTAAAAAACAATTTAAACGAATAGTAGAAAAAATAATAGATTTATACAAATGAACGAATTAATAATTGAAGACCCAAAGTGGGGCACACAAAAATATAAGATAAACGCCACCACTGCTATACACGTTCAAGAAAAAACAATCAACGAAATACTTAAATACTTTCCACGTGCCGATTGGCATATAAACGAACTATACTAATGAAAGCAATTAAATTATATAAACACTTAGTTTCTACTAATTATTCTAACATTAAAACAAAAAGTGATGATTTTAGGAAGATTAAAAAACAAAAAAACAAAACACGTAAACGCAGTTAGGGATCATATTTTTTATTTGCATCGCAAAATGTCAACTGAATCAATTCAGCTTGATGAGCTAAAAGGTAAACCTTTAAATGCAAAAGTAAAAGAAATCCAAGCGATCAGTAAGCGCATGAAACAATATCAAAGATATTTAAATCTCGTATTACTGTGACGATAGCAAATTAATATAATATAGTAGCAGGCTAATGTCGCATAGAAAACTCGAATATTTTAATCGAAGACGCATCATATATAGACGCGAACCAATAACTGACACCCCTTCTGAATCATTTAGCTGGGGTGACTTTTATGAGGATGGTACGTATGAATGTTATGATCTCTTTAGAAGTAAAGCTAAGATAACATCTTATCGGTCTTTCAAATGGCATTTGCTAGTTATATGGTATTTAAATCCTAAATTAACTTACGATGAAATTACAGAGTTAGCACGATACATATCGGATAAAGATAATGGGTTTACCACTATTCAGCTAACCGATCAAAGTGTTGTATACATGGTTGATGAAGTATTTGAAAAAGACCTTGAAGAACCACCTAAGAATAAGATAAGAAAAATAATATTCAAAGAATTCTCTGGTCTTGAAACTTCAGAAAAGCTAAGTATTGTAGGTAAGCTTATAGGTCGTAAAAAACTTGCTGAACCTCCTGATATATACGAAGCAATGCTATACATACACGATGACCACAAAAAAATAACAATATCTAAAATAGCAAATGTACTTAATGTATCTACAAGAACTATATACAGAAACATAACAAAAGAAATTAAAACAGAAAAAGCAATATTAAATGAAGAAGTATAATATTCAAAACTATATCAGATATAAAAAAGACGTTGAGTCTTATCTTGGTATAGACAACTCTAATACAGTTGAAACGGGCGACACCAGACAAGACATTATAATTACTCACTTGCCTTTAGTTGAAACTATTGCACGGAAGTTTTCAACCTCAGACCAAGCATCGGGTGTAATGTCTATTAATGACCTTATTCAAGAAGGTTCAATTGGTTTAATTGCAGCTGTAGATAAAATTGATTGGTCTTTAATAACGGACTCTGATCACCCTGAAAGAACACTCAATAGTTTCCTATCAAAACGAATTAAAGGCGCGATACGCAGGGCTATTGATATCAACAGGGGCAACATACGGATACCTGAGCATAAGTTAAATGATATGCGTAAGAATTCTGAAGCTGAAAAGAAAACAGTTGAAATGTTTTTTAACAGTATATTCTATTCATTAGATATTACTGATCAGGACAATAATTCATTTTATGAAATACCTGACACTTCAAAAGAATACAATATAGATATTATGAATAAGTATCTATTATCTATTATGGAATCTAATTTAAATATAAAAGAATATGATGTTTTAAGAATGAGCTATGGTCTTGACTGCGATAAAATGTCAGCCAAAGCAATAGGCAGACAAATTAGAAATCAAAGGAACAGCTTCATATGTGCGAATATCGCAGATAAAACGCGATGCTATTAACAAATTAATAGACAACACAGATCCAGCGCAAGTGGTTGATTTCCTGTAAGTTTAGTATAAACCATGTAATATATATAGTATGACAATTCACGAGAAATTAAATTTAATCCAAATCGAATTTAAAGCGAAAAAGTCACGTTTTAATTCGTTCGGCAAATACAACTTCCGATCTGCCGAAGACATCCTTGAAGCACTTAAGCCCGTAAATAAAAAGAACGGAGTTTATTTCACAGTTAACGAAGAGTTGATTGAAACAAATCCTATGCCTATTATTAAAGCTACAGCTACTGTATTTGATGCAGACGGCGCAAACTTTATAGCAGCTGACGCAATTGTAGGTGTTGATTTGAATCAGAAAGGTATGCAGGTACCTCAGCAATTTGGTAGCGCTTCAAGTTACGCAAAGAAGTATGCACTAGGCAACTTATTACTTATTGACGACACCCACGATTCTGACGCCACAAACACGCATGGTAAAACAAAACCTAAGCTGCGTAAAGGTTCAGATCAATGGGCTAAAGCATTACAGTATTTAAGTTCCGGTGGATCTACTGCGACTATTGTCGATAAATACGATATATCCATTGAGGATAAGTCTGAACTGAAATCTTATGAAGTACGAACAACAAATTCAAAAGCTTAAAGAAGATCAACATTACTACGGTAAATTTGGTAATCAATACTTAAGCAATTCAGACATTTCCGTATTACTTTCTAATCCACTCGACTTTAAAAAACCCAGCAAACAGATTCCCGCTTTTTTAGTAGGAGGTTATTTTCATACTTGTATCCTTGAACCGGATAAGCTTTCAAAGTATAAGATAATTGATGCCTCAACTAGAAATACCAAACATTATAAAGAAATGTCTGGTGGGGAATTGTGCTTGCTGCAACACGAAGTTGATCAGATTGAATTGATGCGAGACAAGATGTTATCCAATGAAGTTTTAAGAGACTTGATTGTTGGAGATAACGTTGAGTATGAAAAACCTGGTATAACAGAAATTGAAAACAACTTATGGAAAGGTAAAGCCGACATCATAAACCACAATGAAAAATTAATAATTGATCTGAAAACTACAAATGATATTTCTTCATTTAGGTACAGCGCTAAGCGATATAATTACGACAGCCAAGCGTATGTATACAGAAAGTTATTTAACTATGATCTTATATTTATAGTCATAGATAAAAACTCTCACCAGATAGGATTATATGATTGCTCAGACAGGTTTTATGAGAACGGCCTTGACAAAGTTAAAAAAGCAACAGAAGTATATGAGCTATTCTATAAAAACGATAATTTTAAACCTGAAAACTATTTTATTAACCAAACACTTTAAACCAATGGCACGAACAAGAACATGCACAGTAACCGGAATCAAAACCAAATCAACAAATTTTTATTCTAATCAAACCCATGTAAAAGCAGTCGATAATATTCGCAGATTGACTGGCGCTAACAAAGACCAATTGCGAAGAATGTTTAACCAAATTAACTCATACTAAATGGCTGGAATTGTAAAAACAAGTATTAACTTAGCTAACATCCCTAAAGATAAAATTATTGATGGGAAGAAAGGAAAGTACTTACCAATCACAATTACTATCAACGACGAGGTTGATCAGTTTGGCAATCAAGGGCCTGTGATTGTTTCTCAAAGCAAAGACGAAAGAGATGCTAAGACAGAAAAAGTATATCTTGGCAATGTACAAGTGGCATGGACTAATGGAGCATTTCCAAATCCAGCACCACGAGATGGGCAACCATTACAAACCACTAATCAACCACCTAAACCAGTTGAGGATGATTTACCATTTTAAAGACACTGACAGTTGGGTAACAGATCATCCTGATGAGGGTACAATAGAAGACTAAATGCAAATAAACAATACGGAGATTAACGGCTTCTTAATTGAGCAGTTCAACCAGTATGATTTACAAGTGGGCAAGCCTGAAGGGGTTTGTCCACTTTGTTCTTCTGATAGGAGATCAGAAAACCAGAAGAAGAAATGTGCATCATATGATTGGCAACGTGGTCTTGGTACTTGTCATAATTGTAATCAAACATTTCAATTACACACATACCAACAGCGTACAAGCGATAAGGTTTATATAAAACCTGAGCCAATCAAAGTTGAGGAACCTGGCAGTAATGTACAGGAGTGGTTTAAGTCACGTGGTATATCTAAAGAAACTTTATTAGCTTTAAAAGTTACTGAAGGTTCTGAATATATGCCACAGACTGGCCAAAACGAAAATGCTATACATTTTAATTATTTCGAGAACGGTGAACTAATAAACATAAAATACAGAGATGGTAGAAAAAAACTTTAAACTATACAAGGTGCAGAAAAGATTTTTTATAACATTGATAATATTGTTGGCTATGAATATTGTGTTATTGTTGAGGGCGAGATTGATGTACTTAGCTTATATGAAAGCGGGATCCACAATGTTGTATCTGTTCCAAACGGCGCTACGCTAAACAGTAACAACCTTGATTATCTTGATAACTGTATTGATTACTTCGCAGATAAACAAAAAGTAATTGTAGCAGTAGATCAAGACGAGCCTGGTCAGGCCTTACAACGAGAGTTAATAAGAAGACTGGGTGCAGAAGTTTGTTATATAGCTTCATTTGAAGATTGTAAAGACGCTAACGAATATTTATTAAAGTATGGACAGGAAAGATTGGCACAGTGTATTACCCAAGCAAAGCCAGTCCCTTTGGAGAATGTTACTACATTCAAAGACGTGGAAGCTGAAGTTGAAGATTTTGTTCAGAATGGCTTCAAACCTGGTTATCAGGTTGGGTTACATAATTTCGACTCTATTTTCTCTACTTACACTGGCCAGTTTATTACTGTTACTGGTATACCTAGTTCTGGTAAAAGTGATTTTGTAGATCAAATGATTGTAGGCTATAATAAAAACTATGGCTGGAAAACTGCTTATGCTTCTCCCGAAAATCAACCTATATATTTACATGCGCACAAATTAATGCGCAAAGTATGGGAAGGGATGCCAAACAAGTCTGAATTAGGATCAGCTAAATGGCAACAAGTGGCTGGTCACGTTAATGAAAACTATTACTTCATTGACATGGACAGATATACACTTGATTCGGTATTAAGAAAAGGTGCTGAGCTAGTAAAAAGAAAAGGTATCAAATGCCTTGTTATCGACCCATTTAATAAAGTAAGAGACGCTAATGCTACAACAGCTGATGTCAACGCTTATACACTAGAATATTTACAGAAAATTGAAATGTTCGCTAAAAAGCATGACGTATTAGTTATTGTGGTAGCTCACCCTACTAAAATGTATAAAGACGCTAATGGTAAAATTGAAGAACCAACAATGTACAACATTAAAGGCGGCGGCGAGTGGTATGATGCTAGTTATCATGGTCTGCTTGTACATCGCGACTATGAAAATAGGACAGTTAAAGCAAAAGTACTTAAGGTAAAGTTTCAAAACCTAGGCGAGAACGGAGCAGAATCTCATTTTAGATGGGAGAAAAACTCTGGCAGCTTTATACCTATTGAAGATCCTACAATGCAGAATATAAATGAAAAAATGCCCTGGGAATGAGTTGGAAGAAAGCAAAACCAGCTTACTTACCAGACTACTCAGCTTCAGAAGAAGAAAATAAATGGCATACATATTGTATTGAAAATGGCATTATAATATCTCCAATGGGTATTAATGGTAACATAAAAGAATGGAAGATTGGTGTAGCATTTAGCGGCCGTCACAAGCAAGTGCATAAATCACCAACCGTATATACAAAGGATAACATATGGCAAGAAACTTTTTTAATGATGAAATATTATTATGATAAACATAGATGATGAGTACAAAGGATTATTATCATCAGTACTCCACGGTGGGGCTGATAAAGCAGATAGAACTGGAACTGGGACGAAAGCCGTCTTTGGAAGAATGCTTAGGCATGATATGGCAACGGGATTCCCTATATTAACAACTAAAAAAATATATTTTGAAAAAGCTGTTACAGAGTTATTATGGATTTTGTCGGGTTACACCGACTTGGCTTATCTTAACGAGCACGGCGTTAACTATTGGAATGCTGATTATAAGCGATCAGGTAGAACCGATGGCACATTGGGTCCCGTATATGGCAAGCAGTGGCGTGATTTTAACGGTGTTGATCAACTTAGAAAACTATTACTGGAGATACAAGCGAACCCAAATTCAAGACGCCTTATGGTTAGTGCTTGGAACCCGGCTGAGCTTGATGATATGGTTCTTCCTCCTTGTCACTATGGTTTTCAAGTGTACATTAATAATGGCAAAATAGATTTAATGTGGCAACAGCGTTCTGCTGATGTTTTTTTAGGATTACCATACGATTTTGTAATGTACGGTTTATTATTAGAGCTTATTGCAAAGGGCAACAACTTAGAGCCAGGCAGATTAATTGCAAGTCTAGGTGATTGTCATTTATATAACAATCATCTTGAACAAGCAAGGTTGCAATTAGAGCGAGAATCAAAACCATTACCAACTATTGATCTTGATTTTGGATTAAAGATTGAAGAGGGTGCCGGCAGCTTTTTGCTTATACCATCTAAAAATATGATTAAACTTAACAACTATGAGCACCACGAAGCAATCAGAGCCCCCCTCTCAGTTGGAGGAGGAGCCATGGTTTAAAAAGAATAATTATCCTTCAAAATGGCTTTCTGATAAAAGTAAAGAAATAATTAAAAAAATTATTCAAAATGACAAATAAAAAGTATTATATTTATCATATTCCAGAGCAAAAAATTGGCATGACGTGTGATTTATATAAACGCGTCCATAAACAGCAGGGATATAAACCAGGTGAATATGAGATACTATTTGAAACAAATGATGTTAATGAAGCATCTGAAGCTGAACTACTATTTCAAAAAGCATTTGGCTATAAACAAGATAGGCAATCTTATGTAAATTTAATTAAACAAAAACCAATGAAAATCAACCCAACAAACCAAACCTCAACATTTCCTTTTCCACTAGATAAACTGAAAGGTAATCTATATGATAATATTGGAACAAAATGGGAAACGTCTTTAGGTACTTTTGAAATAACCGAGAAAACAATATCTTGGATATTAGCTAACGCGAAAGAATCCATGTATAACGTCCGTAGAAGCTATATATACAATAAAGCTTTTTATGAAGCGTTTTTAAACGAAGAGCATACACTTTCTCAAAGCAGCGAAAAAAATATATTTGACAACATTAGAAGCTGGGCAGACAAAAGAGGTATATATGATGAAGGCGATGCTAAAACTCAACTAATAAAGTTATATGAAGAAGCAGGAGAATTGTCACAGTCTTTACTTAAAGAAGACAGAGAAGGCGTTATTGATGCTATTGGTGATAGCGTTGTTGTTCTTACTAACCTTGCTCACCTTGTAGGCACGGACATTGAAGAATGTATTGAATTTGCTTATAACGAAATATCTAATAGAACAGGCGAGATGAAGAATGGTACATTTGTAAAAACAACATTATAATGAGAGATAAGATAATTGAACAAGTAGTTAATAAAATAAAATCAAGATCTGATGTTGGGTATAAAAAGTATGGTGTTACACTGCACGAAGACGATCAAACATTAGACACCTGGCTTAATCACTTACAAGAAGAACTTATGGATGCTGTAAACTATTTAGAAAAAGCACGTATGGTACTTCGCGAAGAGATTGAAGAATGCTACATTAAAGACAAGCATTCGGCTTACCCAGGTGATATTGAAGTTACAATTGATAAATGAGAAAAAAACGAAGTAAAAAGCGAGGGCCTGTTGTAGCTAAGAAAGTTAGTTATGACGGGCACAACTTCGCCTCTGGATTAGAACGCTATATGTACATTGCCTTGAAGAAAGCAAAGATCAGGGCTAAGTACGAAGGTGAAACTTTTGTTTTAATGAATGGTTTCCATTTTGAAAATGAATCATACGAAAAGCAAGCAAACGGTAAAGGTGAGTTTATTAATAGAGGTAGCAAAAGAATACTGCCTATTAAATACACACCAGACTTCATTGGTGAAGACTTTATAATAGAATGTAAAGGTAGAGCTAATGAATCATTCCCAATGCGATGGAAGTTGTTTAAACTATTAGTTTCCCAGCAGTTCCCTAATTACACACTTTATAAACCACAAAATCAAAAAGAATGCGACAGGGTAGTAGAAATAATCAAGAGCAGCCGAAGCAGATAGCTCGAAGACATTACGCTTATCGTCAAATTGAAAAATGGATTAAGTGGTCTATAAGTAACAGAGGTTATATTAAATACAAAGAAGTTGTAGAGATACACGATAAACACGGAATTAAATGTTATGGCTAAAGCAGTATATACACATGTAAGAAACAAAAAGGTAAAAAGAAAAGGTGTGCACGCTAAAAGCAAAGCATCTAGTTTAAAATCTTCTAAAAATTATTTTAAAAAATATAAAGGACAAGGCCGATGAATAACTGGAACTTAAGTATTGGATTATATCCTGGTATATTATTTGGTGTTAGATCATATTATGAAAAAGATTTTGCTCAACACGTTTTATATTTACCTTTTATAGATTTATGTTTAGAAATAGAAAATTAATATATGGGATTATTTGATGAAAGAATACCTTACAAACCCTTCGAGTACCCGGAGTACTATACTGAAGGATGGCTTAAACAAGCTCAAGCGTTCTGGTTGCATACCGAAATACCTATGTCAGGTGACGTTAAGGATTGGAACGAAAAACTAACAGAGTCTGAAAAGAACTTAGTCGGCAATATTTTATTAGGCTTTGCTCAAACAGAATGTGCTGTATCAGATTACTGGACACAAAAAGTTGTTGGATGGTTTCCAAAACACGAAATACAACAAATGGCTATGATGTTTGGTAGCCAAGAAACTATTCACGCTGTTGCTTACAGTTATTTGAACGAAACTTTAGGATTAGAAAACTTTGAAGCATTCTTACACGAACCAACGACCAGCGAAAGATTTGATAACCTTGTCGCTTACTCTGGCAATGACCCTTCTGGGATTGGCAGGAGTCTCGCTATTTTCTCTGCATTTGCAGAAGGCGTATCTCTCTATTCCGCTTTTGCTGTGCTATACAGCTTTCAGTTGCGTAATTTGCTTAAGGGTATTGGCCAACAAATGAAGTGGTCCGTAAGAGACGAATCGTTGCATAGTAAAATGGGCTGTCAATTATTTAGACATATGTGTGAAGAGTCACCTAACCTATTAGAAGAATGCAGAGATGACGTTATCAAAGCAGCAGACACCATGCTACAGGCTGAAGAGCGATACATTGATAAGATGTTCGAGCAAGGAGATATTGAAAACCTTAAGGCCTACGACCTTAAACAATTTATTAGAAAAAGACTTAATGAAAAATTGTATGAGCTTGGATACGTCGACCTCGGGTTATACTTTGCTTTTGACGACAAAGCAGCATCAAACCTCGACTGGTTCTACCACCTTACAGGAGGACATACCCACACCGATTTTTTTGCTATTAGGCCTACTGATTATTCTAAGGCTAATGAAGGTGAAGATTTTGAAGATATTTGGTAATGAGGAAGTGTAATAAGTGTCATAAAGAAAAAAGTACGTCTAAGTTTAGATATGGCAAAAGAACATGCACAAAGTGTGAATACAGATTTAAACAAAGATTTTTAAGGACACTTGTAAAAGATAGGAAGTTATCAGCCACCGAAAGAATGGCTAATAGGTTAGGGTATATGGGGACAGCTTTCATTATGATGTCTCCATATCTTTTGGCCTACGGTAATATAGGTGCTATCACTTATATTATAGGCGGTATTGTTTCAACACCGCAGGTTTGGGTCGCTAAGCAATGGAATTTAGTGGCTGTCAATTTAAACGTAACAATAGGATACATTATTTATTTATACAATGCCTGATGAAAGAAAACAAATTAATAGAGATGTGGAACCGAATAGAGATACTCGGAGCAAACCAACAACAGATAATATCGGAAACACAAAACCTAAAAGACCTCTTAATTGGGACGCTAGAGACATTAAAGCGGACACCTGGCTATGAAGAAGCTTTAGAGAAATTGAAGGCTGATACAATAAAAGATTCTGATAATAAAGAAAAGTTAGAGAATGTGGAATAATGAATGGAAAAAAGGTGAAGACTACCCTGCGTGGGGCGACACCGAAGTATATAAGAAAACCATCACCGGTGGATATCTGCTGCAAGGTGAAACTCCTAGGGATGCATACAAGCGCGTCAGTGATGCTGTTGCAAGGCGTTTATACAAGCCAGAATTAGCTGAAAAGTTTTTCCAGTACATATGGGATGGATGGCTATGTTTGGCTTCTCCTGTGCTCTCTAATACAGGTACAGATAGAGGTTTACCTATTAGCTGTTTTGGCATTGATGTTGCAGACAGTGTGTACGATATTGGAAACAAAAATTTAGAAATGATGTTGCTAGCAAAACACGGTGGGGGTGTTGGCATCGGAGTTAATATGATTCGTCCCGCCGGATCTAAAATTACAGGTAATGGAACATCTGATGGAGTGGTCCCGTTTTGCAAAGTCTACGATTCAACTATACTCGCCACTAATCAAGGATCTGTCCGGAGAGGAGCTGCGTCAACTAATATCAATATTGATCACGCCGACTTTGAAGAGTGGTTGGAGACAAGGGAACCTAAAGGAGACGTCAATAGACAGTCACTTAATCTCCACCAGTGCGCTGTGGTCGGTGACAAGTTTATGCGAAGACTTGAAAACGGAGATAAAGACGCTAGAAGAAAGTGGTCAAGACTTCTCCAAAAGCGTAAAGCAACTGGAGAACCTTATATACTCTTTAAGGGAAATACAAACAAAGCTAACCCAGAAGCATATAAACAGAACGGGCTTAAAGTTCATATGACAAATATATGTAGTGAAATAACATTGCATACTGATGAGTCACATTCTTTTGTTTGCTGTTTATCTTCTGTAAATTTAGATAAATATGAAGAATGGAAAGATACAAATTTAATTTACGACGCAACGTGGTTTTTAGACGGTGTATTAGAAGAGTTTATCCAGAAAGCGAAGAATATGAAGGGCTTCGAGAACTCTGTACGCAGTGCCGAGAAGGGGCGTGCGCTTGGACTTGGCGTTCTAGGTTGGCATACTTATTTGCAAAAAAATGGTATAGCTTTCGAAAGTTTATTGGCGCAGTTTAAAACACGTGAAATATTTAGCAAGATTAAGATTGAAACAGAGCGAGCTTCTCGTGCTTTAGCAGAAGTATACGGTGAACCTTTATGGTGTGTTGGTACTGGTATGAGAAATACGCATACTAGAAGTATTGCACCTACAGTTTCAAACAGTAAGTTATCTGGAAATGTTTCACCTGGCATTGAGCCATGGGCAGCAAATGTGTTTACCGAGCAGTCAGCTAAAGGTACATTTATACGTAAAAATAAAGAACTTAAAAAAGTATTAAGAAAAATTGGGATCGATAATAAAGAAACTTGGGACAAGATTTTGGAGGATGGTGGATCCATTCAAGGAATTAAAGAACTCGATGGATGGTTTTATGATCATGCCGGAAAGCTCAACGAAGAAGAAGGAGAAGATTTAAAAAATGTATTTAAAACCTTTAAAGAAATAAATCAGTTAGAATTAATCAATCAAGCAGGTATAAGACAAGACTATGTTGATCAATCAGTAAGTCTTAATTTAGCGTTTCCTTCTGAGGCTGAGCCTAGATGGATAAATGCTGTACACATGGAAGCGTGGAAAAGAGGTGTTAAAACACTTTACTACATGCGAACAGAATCTGTTTTAAGAGGTGATATTGCTGCTAAAGCAATGAATCCTGATTGTTTAAGCTGTGATGGATAATATGGAAATAATTAAATTTTCCGCAGAATGGTGCGGACCGTGTAGAGTATACAAACCAGTGTTTGATAAATGGGCTGGCACATTGACCGATATAGATGTTAAAAGTGTAGACGTTGAAAAAGATAATGAGCTAGCTATTAAATACGGTGTAAGAAGTATACCTTTAACAGTAGCAGTCAACGGCGATAAAGTGCATCGCTTAGAAGGCAGGAAATCTAAAAAAGAACTCGACGATTGGCTGAGTGATATAATGTAAAAAATAAAAGGGGCTTTGC
>Ga0206677_10003110_pt1 | contig 14196 bp, 8 predicted proteins | sample M130m12015metaG_FD_155475 | JGI IMG/M metagenome (GOLD analysis project Ga0206677, IMG submission 155475) | Ammonia-oxidizing marine archaeal communities from Monterey Bay, California, United States - M1 30m 12015 | ecosystem: Environmental > Aquatic > Marine > Intertidal zone | place: USA... | reverse complement strand
AAATGGTATGCGTATTGTATTTGAAATTAAGAGAGATGCAATCGCTAATGTTGTATTAAACAAATTATTCAAGTACACTTCCTTACAAACCTCATTTTCAGTAAACAACATATGTCTAGTTAAAGGACGTCCGGAGCTCCTTAACTTAAAGAGTATGATCTCTAATTTCGTTGAATTTAGACATGAAGTAGTTGTTAGAAGAACGCAGTATGAGTTAAGAAAAGCAGAAGAAAGAGCTCATATTTTAGAGGGTCTCATCATCGCATCAGATAATATTGATGAGGTTATAGAAATCATCAAAGGTTCTCCATCTCCGGACAAAGCAAAAGAAAACCTTGCAAAGCGTTTCGAATTGACAGATATCCAAACACGTGCGATTGTCGATATGAGATTGCGTCAGCTTACGGGTCTGGAACAGGATAAATTAAGAGCTGAATTTGATGACTTGATGAAAACCATTGCTGATCTTAAAGATATTCTTGCAAATGAGCCAAGGAGAATGGAAATCATTAGAACTGAGCTTCAAGAAATAAAAAACAAATATGGCGATGAAAGAAGATCGACCATAGAATATAGTGCAAGCGAAATGAGAATCGAAGACCTCATCGCTGATGAAGAGGTTGTTGTTACTATATCACACGCCGGCTACATCAAAAGAACAAGTCTTGCAGAATACAAAGTTCAAAACAGAGGCGGAATGGGTTCTAAAGGCTCGACCACAAGAGAAAAGGACTTCTTAGAACACCTATTTGTAGCAACCAATCATAATTATCTTTTAATATTTACAGAGAAAGGTCGATGCTTCTGGATGCGAGTATTCGAAATACCCGAAGGAACTAAGATTGCCAAGGGTCGTGCGATACAAAACTTAATAAACATACCTCAAGACGATAAGGTCAAAGCATATGTTAAAGTTCAAGATATAACGGATACAGATTATATCAACAACAACTTTATAGTGATGTGTACCAAATCTGGTGTAATTAAGAAAACTTCTTTAGAGGCATATTCAAGACCACGTACAAATGGTATTAACGCGATCACAATCCGTGAAAATGATGAATTGCTGGAAGCTAAACTTACAAATGGTAAAAACGAAATTGTATTGGCTTCAAGCTCAGGTCGAGCAATAAGATTCAACGAGGAGGCCGTAAGACCGATGGGACGTAATGCATCAGGTGTTAGGGGAATCAAAATTGATGATACTACCGAAGAAGTGGTAGGTATGATATGCGTTGAAGATGTTTACACGACCATTCTTGTCGTATCTAAAAGAGGTTACGGTAAACGAACTTATCTGAACGATCCTGAAGATAAAGAACCAGTATATAGAATCACAAACAGAGGCGGAAAAGGTGTTAAAACCCTCAATATCACCTCTAAAACGGGAGATTTACTATCGATCAAAAACGTAGTAGATGAGGATGATTTAATGATCATTACTAAAAGTGGTGTCGCAATAAGAATGAATGTAGATAGCATAAGAACGATGGGCCGAGCGACACAAGGAGTTAGGCTTATAAACCTGAAGGGGACTTCTGAAATTGCCGCAATCGCTAGAGTCCCGAGAGGTGATGAAGATGAAGCTGGTGAGGAGATTTCTCTGTCAGGAGCTGACACCCCAGAGGAAGGTACGGAAAATACTGAATCTTCAAATGAGGAGACTTCTGAAGAGTAATCGAAAAAAAATGGCACAAGATTTGAAAGTGCATTATTAAAATAAAAATTATGAACATGAAGACAAATATTTTATTTATTGCTTTTTTATTTGCAACGGGCTTTGCATTCAATCAAAAAAAGAATGTGACAGATGCAGCAATGCTGATGAAAAAATACAATCCTATGGCGGGTCCAGAAAAAGCAAAGGAAACTGTATCAAAAGCAAAATCATTTATAGATCTAGCTGCCGTAAATAATGAGACTAAAGAAGGTATGAAAATGCACCTTTATCGTGGCATGGTCTATTTTGCACTTATTGAGGTGGCACAAATCGATGCTATGTCAGGTATTGCTCCAGACCAAGTGCTTTTGGAGGAGTATAAAGTAATATCCATGGAGAGCTTCTCTAAGGTGTTGAATGATCCTAAAGGGAAATATATTCAAGACGCAGAGCGTTTCATTGGAAGCAGAGTTGATCAATATTTCAACATGGGGCTTGGAATGTATAATAACAAAAACTTCGAAATGGCATTCATGAGCTTTGCTGGTGCTTATCAAACCAAAACGTTTTTAGGTCAGGAATACGAAGATGCCAAGGTAAATGCTATGGCAACCTATCGTTATGTTGTTGATTCTCTTATCAGAGTTGAAGAGCTTGAAAAAGCTGAGGAGCTCACCGATGTTGCCAACGAATTGTTTCCCAAGGACATGACTGTTTTAACAAACTATATCAATATAGCTTTAAAAAATGGAGATACGGAAAGTTCGGAAATTTACATTAAGGAAGCACTTGAAATAGATCCTAATAACAAGCAGCTGTATTATATACTAGGCACCTCATTTATAGAGTTAAAACAAAATGAAAAGGCAGAAACTAATCTACTGAAAGCAATTCAAATAGATCCAGAATACGTCAATGCACACTCTAACCTGGCAGCATTATATATGGATTGGAGCATTGCACTTGGAGATGAGGCCCGAGATTTAGATTACAGAGACCCTAGAGTGAATGAATTGGAGGATAAGAAAAAAGCGCTTTTGACAAAAGCGATTCCGAGTCTTGAAAAAATGGCAATTGCCTTCCCTGATAATAAATCAGTGATGAAAAACTTAGCCATGGCATACAGAGCCAGTGGCAATGAAGAAAAATTCAAGGAATGGTATGATAAGTCAAAAAATTAAATCAAATGTCCTTCGGGACATTTTTTTTTGATTCTTATTTTTTGCCTAACAATGAACTTTAACTACTTTTGTAGCCGATGAATTTCCTGTACCCCAATACACTTTGGTTCTTACTTCTACTCTCCATACCTATTCTTATTCATCTTTTTCACTTTAGGAGACATAAAAAAATCTATTTTTCATCACTTCGATTTTTACAATCCTTTCAAAAAGAAAAAAAAGCTGTTAAAAAACTTCAGAATGTAATAATATTATGCCTCAGGCTAATTGCATTAGGCTTCCTTATTCTTGCATTTGCGCAACCTGCCTTTAATGAAAATGGTATTAATGACTCCGACGAACCTATTATTAGCCTTTATATCGATAATTCATATTCCATGTCCGCGAAGGGCTTTAGAGGAGAATTATTATCCGAAGCTAAGGAGACCGCAAAAGAGTTTATCAATTCCAATCCAAAAGACCAGCGCTACACAATTAGCAGTAATGATTTAGGCGCATTACAGAAGAGAATTCTGAATGCTAAAGATGCACAAATTGAAATTGACAAGTTGCAATACACGCCTTTACAGAGGACATTTAGTAGTATATTCAATTGGCATAATGATTTAAAAATAGAGGCCGCTAATAAGAATAAAGCTTTAAAATTTAATTGTATGTTCTTAAGTGACTTTCAAAAAGATTTTTTTGATATTTCATCAATAAAAAAAGATCCTGAAACGAATCTCAATATCTGGCAATTTGCACCGCAAAAAATTGAAAACTGTTTTATTGATTCTTTATGGTTTGGCACAAAAACTCATAGAGTTGGAGAGGACAGTGAGCTATTCTTCAGATTAAATAATACTGGTTCAGAAACCTTGGTCAACTTTGAGGTAAAGGTTACGGCAAATACCTTTAGCAAGGATCTTTTCATAGACCTTCCGAAAAAAGGAACTGTCATTAGTTCTGTTACGATACCCAACAAACAAAAGTCATTCGTAAATGGAAAAATAGAGCTTCAAGATCAATCCATATTTTGGGACGATGATTTTTTCTTTTGTTTTCAAAATTCAACCGAGAGTAAAGTACTGATTATTAATGGTAAAGATGCGGTTTCAAGTGTCAATAAAGCATTCAATACGGAAGCCTTTTTCAAAATAACAGAAACTGACATTCAACGTGTCAATCAATCCGCTCTATATCAACAGCAGCTGGTGGTATTGAATGGGATTCGAAATATTTCGAGCGGTTTACGTGCCGATCTATTAAAGTTCAAAAAGAATGGAGGACTCATTTTTATACTGCCCTCTATTGAAGTAGATATAAATCAAATGAATCCACTTCTTAAGGCATTGGATTTACCAGTAATTGAAGGTCTAAAGGAGGTGAATTTAAAAGCAAATAATCTTGCGTTAAAAGACCCAATTTTCAAAGGAGTCTTTGAGGATCAAGAAGAAACACTGAATTTACCAAGCTTTAAGAAATTATTTAAAAGCAACTACAAACAAACTACAGCACTTCCATTGCTATCATTGAGGGATGAAAGTCCGGTGCTCTTTCGTTCTCTTGACAACTCTTTTGTATTATTTTCAGGACTAGATGAAAATTGCTCAGATTTAATTCAAAACACATTATTCCCTGTACTATGTATTCGTATTGCTGAAACCGCGGGAAACTCTTCACTGCCCTACCACTATATCGGACAAAGTGAACTTATACCCTTTGAAAAAAGTCTTGGAGGAGATGGACCAGTTAAGCTCCAAAATACCACCACTGATTTTATACCAAAAATCATACAAGAGGGTTCCTATAACTATATTGATATTTCAGGTATTGAGGCTATGGAAAATTTATCTCATGGAAATTACTTCCTTAATCAAAATGAGCCAGCCAAAACATTATCGTTAAACTATAGTCGTTTGGAATCTTCAACGAAGTATATGCGGCTTGTAGAAATTAAAAAGCAATTATCAAATGCTGGATTAAAAAATGTAAAGACAGAATTCTTTAATGAGACAACAGATATCACATCATTTAAAATAGACAACAATAACGAGTATTGGCGTATTTGTATCTTTATTACCGTACTTGCTATTTTTTGTGAAATCTTAATTGCAAAATTCTGGAAAAATTAAATTATGAATGTTCTACTTAAACAAGCGAAAATAATAGACCCTAGCTCTAGTCATCATAATGTCCGAAAAGACATCCTGATAAAATCAGGAACAATAATGTCAATAGAAGACGCTATAGATACAAATGAGGTTGATCAAATCATTGCATCTAAAGATCTTCATGTTTCTAAAGGTTGGACAGATTTAAAAGCGCATTTTTGTGATCCCGGATATGAATATATGGAAACGATTGCATCCGGTTTAGAAAAAGCCGCAAGCGGAGGTTTTACAAGGGTTGCAATTCTTCCATCAACAAATCCTGTAATGGACCATAAGGCATCAATTGATTCCGTTTTTAGAAAATCGCAAGGTTTCGCTTCTCAACCAATTCCAATGGGTTGTCTTACCAAAGGAATGAAAGGTGAAGAACTTGCCGAATTATTTGATATGCAAAATTCAGGTGCAGGTTTATTTACGGATGATCGGACTTCAATAAGTCCAGGAGTGCTAAACAATGCTTTGATGTACGCACAGAATTTTAACGGCCAAATTACAGTTAGTGTAGGAAATCCGTCGCTTTATAAAAATGCTCAAATTAATGAAGGATTGTCCTCATTAAAAACTGGAATGAAAGGAGAACCTCGTGTTTCAGAGATTATTGAAATAGAACGTCATTTGAGAATCGTAGAACATACCAACAGTAAACTTCATATCAGCGGCGTATCTACCGAAGAAGGAACTAAACTCATCGCAGCCGCTAAAAAGAAAGGATTAAATATAACGGCAGAGGCACATATCATGAATGTTTGTTTTGACGATTCAAAAGTATTAGATTTTGATACAAGCTTTAAAACAATACCCCCACTTAGAGTAAAAAGTGATTCAGAAGCATTAATAAAAGGTTTAAAAGATGGAACTATTGACTGTATCGTTTCAAATCATAGACCAACAGATGAAGACCAAAAAGATGTAGATTTTGAGAATGCATCTTTCGATACCCCTCAACTACAAACGGTATTTGCCGCACTAAACTCAATGCAAGACATGAATATTGAGCTTCTTGTGACCATTCTTTGTGAAAGACCTTTGAAGTTAATAAACATTAAGGATAACTCTATAGAAAACAAATCATTAGCGAATATTACTATATTTGATCCTAATGAAAAATTTGATACCACTGTGCTCTCCTCAAAAGATAAAAAACATTCTCCGTTCAATACAGAAACGCTCATAGGAAAAGTCATAGGTGTTTTAAATAATGGCAACCTTAAGCTAAATTAATCCGTGAAAAAAACATCTTTTCTTAAAGAGTTTCTAACTCGTAAGAGTCAGGTTGGTGCCGTTGCGCCAAGCTCAAAATATCTTACACAAAAAATGATAGGTGAGCTCCCTTTGAGAGATGCTGATGTTGTTGTTGAATTAGGACCAGGGACAGGAGTCTTCACTGAAAGAATACTTGAACTTATAGGACCTAAAACAACCTTGATAGTCCTGGAAATAAATGAGACTTTTTATCAAAATTTAAAAACACAAATTAAAGACCCTCGTTTGGTTCTCATCAAAGGATGTGCGACAAATCTGGAGTTGTACTTGAAACAACAAAATAAAAAAGCAGTTGATTTTGTAGTTTCTTCTCTTCCTTTAGCTGTGCTGCCTACTACTTTACGAAATCGAATTGTTTTTTCTGCTAAAAACATTCTTAAACCTGGAGGTAAATATGTTCAGTTTCAATACTCTCTTCATTCCTTTAAAATCTTAAAGCGGGTCTTCGATACAGTGAAAATTAAACACTGTGTTTTAAATATACCTCCAGCTTTCGTCTATACTTGTTCAAAGGAATAGGAGAATTACGTAACTTTGCAAAAAAACTTCAAATGCTTAGTGTACAAAACCTCTCCTTGCAATTCGGAAAAAGAGTCCTTTTTGATGATGTGAATTTAAAATTCGTTAATGGCAATTGCTACGGTGTCATTGGTGCTAACGGTGCGGGAAAATCTACTTTTCTCAAAATATTGACTGGTGAGCAAGATCCAACGACCGGATTCATAAACCTTGAGCCAGGTAAAAGAATGGCCGTTTTAAAACAAAATCATTTTGAATTCGATAAAGAGACTGTGCTTCAAACTGTAATTATGGGTCATAAAAGACTTTATGAAATTATGGTTGAGAAAGACGCAATATATGCCAAGCCAGACTTTAGCGAGGAAGATGGAATGCGAACAGGAGAACTAGAGGCTGAATTTGCCGACTTAGAAGGGTGGAATGCAGAAACAGATGCGGCGGCACTATTAAGCAACTTAGGGATTCAAGAAAGCAAGCACTATCTTCATATGGAAGAATTATCGAGTGATTTAAAGGTACGTGTTCTACTTGCACAAGCATTGTTCGGAAATCCTGATGTATTGATCTTGGATGAGCCTACGAATGACCTTGACATCAGAACTATAGCATGGCTAGAAGAATTCTTATTCGAGTTTAAAAACACAGTAATTGTTGTCTCTCACGATAGACATTTCTTAGATACAGTTTGCACCCATGTATGTGATATCGATTTTGCCAAAATCAACCTTTTTACAGGAAATTATTCATTTTGGTACCAATCTTCACAATTAGCGCTGCGTCAAAGGGCTGATAAGAATAAAAAAGCTGAGGAAAAGAAAAAAGAATTGATGGAATTTATTGCTAGGTTTTCAGCCAACGCTGCAAAATCGAAACAGGCAACAAGTAGAAGGAAAATGTTAGACAACTTGGACCTAGAAGAAATTCAACCTTCCTCTCGGAAATATCCTGGAATCACTTTTCATCAAGAAAGAGATGCCGGGAACCAAATCTTGTCTATATCCGGTTTGAGTAAAAGTTCTTCAGATGGAGTTTTATTCAAAGACATCAATCTTATCGTCAATAAGGGTGATCGAATCGCATTTGTTTCCAAAAACTCCTTGGCAATTACAGCTTTGTTTGAAATCTTAAATGGTTCACAAAAAGCGGATTCGGGAGAGTTCACTTTTGGAACAACTATAAAAAGTGCATATCTCCCTAACGATAATTCAAATTATTTTGAATCCAAGGAGTCTCTCATAGACTGGCTCAGACAATTTGCACAGACTGACGAGGAGAAAGAGGATGTTTATTTACGCACATTTTTGGGTAGAATGCTTTTTACAGGTGAAGAAGCTATGAAATCAGCAACGGTATTATCCGGTGGTGAAAAAGTCAGATGTATGCTTTCAAAAATGATGTTGGCCAAGGGTAATCTTATATTGATGGACGAACCAACAAATCACCTTGACCTTGAATCAATTACGGCATTAAATAATGCTATGGCTGAATACAGGGGGAGTTTGTTATTTACCTCACATGATCATGAACTAGTAAATACTGTTGCGAATAGAATCATTGAGATAACACCTGCTGGAACGATAGACAAAATGATGAGTTATGATGAATATTTAAAAGATGATAAAGTAATCAGTCTTAGAGAGGAAATGTATGCCTAAGAATAATGCTATTAAAAAAGTTAATTTTCAATTAACAGTTCCCAATCCCAATGATCAATATCTGAATATCGAATGTACGTTCCGTGTCGCTCAAAGAGAAATCGAAGTACAATTACCTTCATGGCGTCCTGGTAGATATGAGATCGCAAATTTTGCCAAAAATATTAGAGGTTTTAAAGTTTTAAATGATCAAAACCAAGCCATACCATTTCATAAAAATTCAAAAGATTCATGGATTGTTTCGTGTGAGAACACAAAAGCAATTACTGTTAAATATCAATATTACAGCAATGAATTAAATGCCGGCTCTACGTTTGTGAGTGAAGATATGTTATATGTAAACCCTGTAAATTGTTTTATGTATACTAAAGAACACTTTAATAATACTGTTGAACTTGAGTTAGATATTGATGAAAACTGGCAGACAGCCACTAGCTTAAGTAAAAAGAATAATATATTTTCGGCAGAATCATTTGATGAAATTTTTGATACACCATTTATATGTGCACCTTCACTTATAAGTGAAAGTTACTCGGTGAATGGAATAACATTTTATATCTGGTTTAATGATCTCAAAAATATTCCTTGGGAAAAAGTAATAAAGGACTTCAAAAGATTCACGACTAAGCAAATCGAGGATTTTGGTGAATTCCCTTGTAAATCATTTCATTTTTTAATCCATACACCACATTTTAAAGCTTACCATGGAGTGGAGCACTTAAAAAGTACAGTTATCGCTTTAGGGCCATCATACGATGTCTTTAAAGGATTGTATTCAGAGTTACTGGGTGTTTCTTCCCATGAGCTTTATCATGTTTGGAATGTAAAAAGCATTCGCCCTAAAGCCATGAAACCTTATGCTTTTCGAGCAGAAAACTATTCAAGGCTCGGATATATTTATGAAGGAATTACCACCTATCTAGGAGATCTTTATTTATTAAAAAGCGGTGTGTTTTCCATTAACGATTATTTGAAAGAGCTTAAAGTACAATTTCAAAGACACTTTGATAATCCTGCACGATTTTACACTTCAGTAGGTGATTCATCCTATGACACTTGGCTCGACGGATATACTGCAGGAGCTCCAGGGAGAAAGCTATCAATCTATGTAGAAGGCTGCCTTCTTGCTTTTGTAACAGACTATCTGATAAGAAAGCATACCAAAAACAAATATGGTATTGAGGAAGTTATGAGAAGGTTATATTTTGATACCAAAATTAGCACACATGGTTTTGAAGAACAAGATTATCAAAGAATGCTCGAAAATATAACTGGAACATCATTTCAAGACTTCTTTGATCGCTATTTGAATGGCAATCATTCCTATGAACCAATTCTGCAAGATGCATTGGACTATTTTGGACTAGAGATGCAGATAAATGAAAATCCTTCCATCGCAGAACATGCACTCGGCATTAAGCTTCAATATGTTAACTCTACGATTCACTCAATAGCCATAGGTTCTCCCGCTGAAATGTGTGGGTTAAGAATTGGCGATGAAATAATTGGTGTAAATAAAATACGCCTGAACAAAGATTTTGAAAAATGGCTCTCCTACTTCAACTTGAATGATATCAATCTAACAATTGTTAGAGAACAAAAAATCATTGAAAAAAAGATGCCAATCGTACATCGTAATTATTTCCAAAAATATAATATCCGTGTTCTTGAAGAGAAATCATCGATTCAATCAAAAGCTCTTCAATCTTGGGCCTGCGATGACTCTTTATAAAATGTAAGTATTAGTAGCGGAAGTAAAGTAAGATCTAATATCAACGCTACAAATAATGTAATCCCAAGCAATAAACCCATATTAAAGGTTCCCATAAAAGTTGAAAACAACAACAATAGAAAGCCACTGCATAAAATCAGAGTTGTCAAAACCATTGCTTTTCCAGTAACAATAAATGAATGCTTTAATGCCTCAGGAACGGACTTACCTTTCATAAGCTCAAATTTAAATTTCCCTAACAAATGAATCGTATCATCCACGGCAATTCCAAAAGCAATCGTAAAAATAATTGAGGTACTTGTTTTGACCTCTATTCCGAGATAGCCCATAATAGCCGCAATAAAAATTAATGGAATCGTATTAGGTAATAAACTAATCAAAACCATTCTAAAAGACTTGAAAACCAATCCCATTATAATAGAAACCACACCAATCGATAATAAAAGGCCATAAATTAAACTATTGGATAGGTATCGTATGTTTTTATCTAATAGGTATGCGGAACCTGTCACACGAACTTTGATGTGGTCGAATTTCCTTTTCGAAAGATAGGATTGAAAAAGTTCTGTCCGAGCCGTTATAATATTATTACCAAGATCTGGTAAGGTTCCTTGTATTCTAGTTAAAGATTCTGTGGAATCGAGAAAAAGAGGTAGCAAGGCTCCCCGCTCAGCTATTTTCAAATAGCGCCTAAACCTTTTTATATCTCGTTTTTTCGAGGGGAGTTTATAAAAATTAGTATCACCAAAATGAGAAGAACGACTCAACACTTTGAGCGATTGTACCAGTGAGGTTTTTAACTCAACACCTAACGTATCTTCAAGATAAATTTCTACTTCTTCCAGTTCCTTTAGAACATCTAGAGACCAAATTGTCTCATTGGTATCAGCCACATTTATGGCTAATTCAAAAGGACGGTAACCTCCATAATGTTGGTCGAAATAATAAAAATCAGCTTTTATTGGATCCGATTCCTTTAAATCATCCATTAATAAATTATCCGATTTTAAATAAGTCATGCCTAGAATCGATAATCCTATGAAAATAATAGAGCCAATCCATACACGTTTCTGATGAGTTGTAATCCAATCATATGCCCTGGGCAGAAACTTACCCCACAAAGTTTCTTTTCGTTTGTCTATAATTTTTGGAGAAGGGAAATAATAAAATAGAATCGGGAGAAACAGAATTGAAAGAAAAAAGGCCAATAGCACTCCGATTCCTATAATTAAGCCAAACATTTTTACGGGCTGGACATTAATGAAGTATAATGAGAAAAAACCGATTGAGGTCGTAAGAGAAGTGAGAAAAGTTGGAAAGCCGACCTCTCTAAGTGTTGTTTTTATAGATTCGAACTTAGAAAAACCATCTCTCAAGGCATCCATATAACGAGACACAAGATGAATGACATCTGACATGGCAACAACAAACATTATTGATGGCAACGTGGTGAGTAAAATATTCATAGGACTATTAAAAAGTCCCATCCCTCCTATTACCCATAACATAGAGGCAAAAATCACGACCTGTGGCACCAAAATACCCCAACCCGAACGAAAGGCAATAAAAAGAAATAGTATGACTAAAACAGCACTTAACGCCATAAAGAATAGCAGCTCAGAATTCATTTTCTCAATATAATAGCGCTGACCTACAGTCGTTCCAGCCAAATGCACACCATCAAATTCAAAATCAGATAAAATGCTTTTAAGTTCTGCAACAAGCGTATCACTTTTCTTTACTGAAAGACCATCTTCGTGTTTGAGAAATATGCTGACAGATTTACCATCTCGTGCAACCAAAGTATTTATAAGTTCCTTACTGCTATATATTCTTGTAGAGTCCTTTGTTATAAAAGAGCTGTCCTCTTTCCATTTTTGTAGATCAACATAGGGCCTTTCTACCGAATTGTTAATTCCAAAAAGAGAAACTTCATTTTGGTTTGTTATTGAACGGACACCTGTAATAAAAGGTAACGAATTATTAAGTTTAGTTGTGAGACTTTTAACTTCATTCATAAAAGAGATATCGAAAACCCCCTTCTTATTTTCAATAGCGACAAGAATAAAATTATTATCGTATTCAAATTTATCTCGATGCGCATAAAAATAGTCGGCGTCACTATCGTCGGCAGGAAAAAACTTTTCAAAATCATAATCGAATTTTAAATCCGAAATTTTATAACCGAGAAAAGTTGTTAAGCCAATGAGAACAACACCTATTATTGGCGCAAATTTCCTGAATTTTTGTTCACTGAAGAATTTCATCATTGCAGGACAAAAATATTCTATTAAAACTTATAAACGATTAGTAATTGGGCTTTTTTTTATCATCCATGACCGTGGAAAAATTCTTTTGGGAAATTTACTAGGTATAAGGTGTCTTTCGCCCTAGTTGCCGCAGTATAAAGCCAACGTAAATAAGATGAATCTTTCATCTGTTCTGGAATATACGAACCGTCTACATATACATCCTGCCATTGCCCTCCTTGTGCTTTATGAACAGTTAAAGCATTTGCATACTTCACATGTAGCGCATTGAAGTATGGATTCATTAATATTTCCTGATATCTTTTTGACTTTGAGCTGATGTGCCAATAATCTTTTTCGATCTCAAAAAACAATTCTTTCATTTTATCTCGCCCCAGTGTTGCAGTCTCAAGAAGCAGGGTGTCTTTCATAATCATTACTTCTTTATAGGCTTCCTCGGGATAATTCGGAAATGAAATTAATACAGTGGCAAATTCAAAACCATAAAGCGCTTCTTCTTTTACCAGCTGCTCAATTCGAATATTTTCACCATTTGCAAGAAATCCCAACGGAGAGGTCGGAGCGATCCAGAAATAATTATTTCTGATCACCAATAAAGATTCATTAGATTCAATAACCTCCTCTCTGTAATGTATACGTTGTCGAATTCCACTATTCCATCTATTAGCTTGTTTGTTCGAAAGCGTCAGTACAACGACATTATCAGCACCCTTTGCTTGAATACTTTCTTCTAGCTTTTCCTGCACCTCATATCCTTTTATGGATTGTGTGTTTCCATCTAATTCAATTATAAATGGTGGCTGAAAGACTGTTTTATTTCGGATGTAGGTTGCATTCGATATTATTGAAGATGACTCGGCGGTTCTAAATATTTGCTTTAGCTTGGCATACCTAACTTGAACATTATTAAATGAAGATTCAAGAAAGTCCGCATCTAATGCTGGAGAAGAATCCTGACCTACTGGAGGTAACTGACCAATATCTCCAATAAAAACAAGTTTGCACTTATAACCATCTCGAACGAAATAAATCAGATCACTCAAAATATCATTATCTCCTCCAAAACTGCCTGAAGGGATCATAGAGGCTTCGTCAATAAAAAATAGCGTGTTCCGCTGCTTGTTTTTTGCCGGTGTCAGCTTTACACGTTCTTCTAAGGCATTGCCTCCAAAATATATTTCTTTATGTATGGTTTGAGCCTTTTGACTTGCATAAACAGATAAAACTTTAGCTGCTCTTCCTGTTGGCGCTGCAAGTCTTGTATTCACCTTAAAGGATCTTAAGGTTTTATTAATCAAGGAGATAAGTGTTGACTTACCTGTGCCCGCATAACCTGAAAGTACAAAGATTGATAAAGCACTTTCTGTTTCTTCAATTAAAAAATCTGCAAAAAGATCTACAGCCTTTTTTTGATCGGAAGACAATTCGAAATCACTCAAAGAAAGTACTTTATTTATAAAAACATTTTGTTTCATTTCTGCAGGACTTGTTTTAATCCAAAATTTACGAGTGTGATGATTATGGTAAAATTAAAAATTGTAGATTTGTGACTGTTAAATTACAAGAATTGTTATGCTAAATATCGCCTTACTAATAAAAAAATATTCAGTTCCATTCATTTTTGGTCTTATCGGTTTCGTACTGTTGCTTTCTGGTTTGATGAACAATCAATCTATTGAATTCCTTTTTGCTTCGATTGTGATTCTCGGTAGTGCTATTGTTTCTGCATTAAATGTTTCAGGTAGAATATCTTCAAAAGCTAC
>Ga0206677_10003108_pt1 | contig 14197 bp, 10 predicted proteins | sample M130m12015metaG_FD_155475 | JGI IMG/M metagenome (GOLD analysis project Ga0206677, IMG submission 155475) | Ammonia-oxidizing marine archaeal communities from Monterey Bay, California, United States - M1 30m 12015 | ecosystem: Environmental > Aquatic > Marine > Intertidal zone | place: USA... | reverse complement strand
TCTTAGCCAATAACTCATCCTCAGATTCTCTGTAATTAGGATCATCCACACAGCAGTCTACGGGACATACCGCGGCACATTGGGGTTCATCATGAAATCCGGCACATTCTGTACATTTGTCATGGGTGATATAATAGACATCCATATCTACGGGGTCAAAAGATTTATCTGCATCAACATCATCACCGTCTAGCGTCGTAATCATGCCTTTTAGAGAGGTCCCATCAGAATATTTCCATTCAGCGCCACCCTCATAGATGGCATTGTTTGGGCATTCAGGTTCACAAGCTCCGCAGTTGATACATTCGTCCGTTATCATTATGGCCATAACAATCAAATTTTTTACAAATATAAAACCCAAATTTGATTCTTTTGTTCAATACTAGAAAAAAGAAGCTTACTATATTTGTAGCGTGAAAAAAAAATCTTTAGTACAAGCCTTTTGCCAGTTGGGTTTGGTTATGCGAAATATTGGTGAAAATAAACCTTGGGAAAGCTTTGATATAGGAATCACAGCTACTGAATATGATAAGTTCAATGTTCTCATAGGAACTCTAAAACATCATAATGGTTGGTTTACAGAGGATATGATACGCAAGGCGATGGGGAATCTAGGTGAAAGCTTGAATAACGAAAACCTGGAACAATGGATCGCTCAGTACACCTTTTCCAAAGAGCCAAAGACAATAGCTGTTATTATGGCGGGAAATATCCCGCTAGTTGGATTTCATGATTTCATTTGTGTACTGCTTTCTGGAAACCGAATAATGGCAAAGATGAGCTCAGAGGATAATAAACTACTACCTGTTTTAGCAGAATTTTTAATTTGTTTTTATCCTGAAGCAAAGGATTTTATTTCATTTTCTGACCGCAACATGAAAGGTTTTGATGCCGTAATTGCAACAGGTAGTAATTCAAGTTTTCTTCATTTTGAGCAGTATTTTTCAAAATACCCACACATATTTAGAAAAAATAGAACATCTGTAGCTATTTTGGATGGAACAGAATCGGAGTCTCAGCTGAAGGCTTTGGGTGATGATATTTTTGATTTTTTTGGAAGAGGTTGTCGGAGTGTGTCCCATTTACTTTTACCAAGATCGTTTGAAATCAATAAGGTATTTGAACATATTGTGCATCAAGGAGCTGTTATTAATAATAAAAAGTATGGTAATAATTATGATTATAACAAGGCGGTTCATCTTATGAATCAAGAGAAGTTACTCGATAATAACTTTGTACTTCTCAAAGAGACCAAATTACTTTCCTCACCTTTAGGTATGCTTTATTATCATTTTTATGATGATGTTGATGAGGTTAATTCTTATTGTGAAGAGCATAAAGATTCAATTCAGTGTAGGGTTGGTGCAGGCGGGCTTTCTTTTGGTAGTGCTCAATCTCCTAAGCTAAACGATTATGCTGATAATGTGGATACAATGCAATGGTTGAATTCATTATGATGGAGTTGTATCAGGAAGATTTATCTACCTTTGCAACCCATGTCGCTTTTTAATAAATACATGATATTATATAAATCAAAAGAAGAAATCGCCATAATGCGAGATGCAGCTCAAGTTGTAAGTAGAACACTTGGAATGGTTGCGAAACATTTAAAGCCAGGTGTTACACCACTTTCATTGGATAAGATGGCGCATGATTACATTCTTTCCCAAGATGCCAAGCCAGGTTTCCTAGGTTTGTATGGATGCCCTAGTACCCTATTAATAAGTGTAAATGAACAGGTTGTTCATGGATTACCTACGGAAAGAGCATTTGAAGAGGGTGATGTTGTGTCTGTTGATTGTGGCGCAATTTACAAGGGCTATTATGGAGATCATGCCTACACATTTAAGGTGGGTGCTGTTGCCCCAGAAGTGAGCCATTTACTGAAAGTAACAAAAGAATGTCTGTATCTAGGTATTGAGCAATGCACTACCGCAAATCGTTTAGAGGACATTGGCTGGGCCATACAACAGCACGCTGAGAAGAATGGGTTTGGTGTTGTGCGTGATCTCGTCGGACATGGATTGGGTAAGACACTTCATGAGGAGCCACAGGTGCCTAATTTTGGACGGAGAGGCCGAGGGAAGAAGATCCAAGATGGATTGACCATCGCTATTGAACCTATGATTAACATGGGGACTGAAAAAGTTAGAACGCTCGAAGATGAATGGACTATTGTGACAGAAGACGGCATGCCTAGTGCGCATTTTGAACACGATATTGCCGTAGTTGATGGCAAGCCTGAAATACTATCTACATTTGATTACATTTATGATGTAATCGGCACGGATGACTAAAGAAAAACGATTCTTATTTCTAACTGTATTGACATTTTTAATGTACGGATTAGGTCTTTTTCTTGATGCTGATTTTTTTATACTGCCTTTCCCGCTTTTTGATTTTGTGTTGTTTTGGGCAATATGCAGATTTTGCATTTCGCATTTCAAAGAAATAAAGCTTTATCAAATTCTTTTTGCATTTGGCGTGCTTTTCAAATTACTCACAAATGAAATTTTAATTTCACTCATTTTGTCTAAGGCGCAAGCCTTATCATATGCCCAAACGGGTATTTTTGATGCATTTTTCTTGTTGGCTATCGTTTTTTGGTCCGCAAGCTTTACAGCGTTGATTAACATCAAAAATAGCGCAATATCCATTTATTGGTCCTTGCTACATATTGTAATTAGTGTCGGAATTTTGTTTACTGTTCCTTTTTGGTTAATGCCTTTGTTCAGCATACTACCCGTTTTAGCTATCGAGATTAATGATCCCAAAATAAGCTTCAAATGGTTGTGGTACCTTAAGTTTGCGCTGGATTTAATGACCCTTGCAATGCTACATTTATTACATTAGCTATTACAAGTGAATCACTTCTCCATAAGCTGCTGCTGCTGCTTCCATAACTGCTTCTGACATCGTAGGGTGTGGGTGAATTGTTTTGATCAATTCTTCACCAGTCGTTTCTAATTTTCGAATTGCCACGATTTCTGCAATCATTTCTGTAACATTTGCTCCAATCATATGAGCTCCGAGCAGTTCACCATATTTGGCATCGAATAATAACTTTACAAAGCCATCCTTCGCACCTGCCGCACTTGCTTTACCGGAGGCGGAGAACGGGAATTTTCCGATTTTTAGTTCAACTCCAGCCTCTTTTGCTGCTTTTTCAGTCATTCCTACTGAAGCTATTTCTGGCGAGCAATAGGTACATCCTGGAATATTTCCATAGTCAATAGGCTCAGGGTGATGCCCTGCAATTTTCTCAACACATACGATGCCCTCGGCTGAAGCAACGTGAGCTAATGCTGGTCCAGGAATAACATCTCCTATAGCATAGTAACCAGGCATATTCGTTTCATAAAAATCATTGACAAGGATTCTACCTTTATCAACCACAATGCCTACCTCTTCTAAACCAATATTTTCAATATTTGCTTGTATTCCAACAGCAGATAAAACAACATCACATTCTATTTTCTCATCTCCTTTGGCTGTTTTAACGGATACAACACAATGTTTCCCACTAGTATCTACACTTTCAACCGAAGATCCGGTCATAACTTTTATACCAGATTTCTTAAATGTTTTTTCAAGTTGTTTTGAAACATCGGTATCCTCAACTGGAACGATGTTTGGTAGGTATTCAACGATAGTTACTTCTGTGCCAATTGCATTATAAAAGTATGCAAACTCAACACCGATAGCGCCTGATCCAACAACAACCATTTTTTTAGGTTGTTTTTTCAGGGTCATTGCTTGTCTGTAACCTATGATTTTCTCCCCATCTTGAGGTAGGTTCGGTAGTGCTCTTGAACGTGCTCCTGTAGCAATAATTACAGCCCTATTTGCAGTATGATCTGTACTTTTACCAGCTTCATCCGTCACAGTTACAGTCTTGTTTGCCTTTAAGATACCATTCCCGGTTAGGACATCAATTTTATTTTTCTTCATTAAGAATTTGATACCGTTGCTCATTCCATCGGCTACATCTCGGCTTCTTTTTACCATACTATTAAAGTCGGCTTTTGCATCCTTGACAGTAATTCCATAATCAGCGGCATGACTAAGGTATTCAAATACATTAGCTGATTTTAAAAGCGCTTTTGTCGGGATGCACCCCCAATTTAGACAAATACCACCTAGAGCTTCTCTCTCTACAATGGCTGTTTTTAAACCTAGCTGTGATGCTCGAATAGCAGTAACGTATCCACCAGGACCACTTCCTACTACAATAATGTCATAACTCATAGTACACTTATTTTAGAGAACAAAAATACTGAAAATAATGAAATTTAGTAGGGTTTTATATTCTTATTCGAAACTCTCTCAGATGGATGATTTAATTCTTTTTAATATCGAATTAGATACCTAATTTATGATTATTTTTGTCTGATAATTAAGAAGTAATGAGCGAAACACTCCAGAAACCTGCTACCTTAGAACAAGCAGTTGATTTAGGCCTAAGGGCTGATGAATTTGAAATGATTAAAGATATTCTTGGTCGCACCCCAAATTTCACTGAAACTGCAATTTATTCTGTGATGTGGTCTGAGCATTGTTCGTATAAGAATTCAATACTTTGGCTTAAAACTTTACCAAAAGACGGTCCTCACATGCTAGTTAAAGCAGGTGAAGAAAATGCTGGTTTGGTTGACATAGGTGATGGTATGGGTTGTGTGTTTAAAATAGAATCACATAATCACCCTAGTGCATTGGAGCCTTATCAAGGAGCGGCAACTGGAGTGGGAGGAATAAACAGAGATATTTTCACAATGGGTGCAAGGCCTATAGCACAACTGAATTCCTTACGTTTTGGAAATATAGATAGAGACCGTACAAAATGGCTTGTAAAAGGTGTTGTAAAAGGTATTGGTGATTATGGGAACGCCTTCGGGATTCCAATTGTTGGAGGCGAGGTTGCTTTTGATGATTCATACAATACCAATCCATTGGTTAACGCATTCTCTGCTGGAACTATAGATACCACTAAGATGATTTCAGCAACAGCAAAAGGACCAGGTAATCCAGTTTTTATAGTCGGTTCCTCAACGGGTAAAGATGGTATAGCTGGTGCAGCATTTGCCTCTAAGGATATCACTGAAGATTCGGCTTCAGATTTACCTTCTGTTCAGGTGGGTGACCCTTTTATGGAGAAGCTGTTGCTTGAAGCCACTATGGAATTATCAGAAACAGATGCAATTGTTGGAATGCAAGATATGGGAGCTGCAGGTATTACATGTTCGACATGTGAAATGAGTGCTGCGGGAGATGTTGGAATGGAAATAGATTTAGATAAAGTTCCAACCCGACAACTGAATATGTTACCATACGAAATATTACTTTCTGAATCTCAAGAGCGCATGCTCGTTGTGGTGCAAAAAGGTAAGGAGCAAGTTGTAAAAGATATTTTTGATAAGTGGGATCTTCATGCAGAGGAAATAGGTGTTGTTACCGATACTAAAAGAATTCGATATTATATGAATGGAGCACAAGTGGGTGACGTTCCTGCTGAATCTTTAGTCCTAGGTGGTGGAGCTCCTCAATACGAAAGAGAATATACAGAGCCGGCTTATTATAAGGAATTTAAAAAGTTTGATATCAATTCTGTTGAGCAGCCTGAGCAACTTAAAGTTGTTGCAGATGCACTGCTTGCTATGCCTAATATAGCTTCTAAACGATGGGTTTACGAACAATATGACTCAATGGTTGGCACTCGAACAATGACAACAAATGTTCCTTCAGATGCGGGTGTTGTGAATATTAAAGGAACCAATAAAGCTTTGGCAATGACAGTGGATTGTAATTCACGTTATGTGAATGCTGATCCTGAGGTCGGTACAATGATTGCAGTTTCTGAGGCCGCGCGAAACATCGCTTGTTCGGGAGCGGAGCCTAGTGCAATTACCAATTGTTTGAATTTTGGAAACCCCTATAATCCGGAGTCATATTGGCAATTTGTAGGTGCCATCAAAGGGATGTCTGCTGCTTGTTTGAAATTTAACACGCCGGTTACAGGAGGTAACGTTTCGTTTTACAATCAATCCGTGATAAATGGAGTTGAAGTACCAGTATTTCCTACTCCTACAATTGGAATGATTGGAATTTTAGAAGATAAGAACAAATTAATGTCCTTAGATTTTAAAGACAAAGGTGACCTAATCTTTTTAATTGGAAAGTATGAGGACGATATCTCATCCTCCGAATATCTAGCAAATTATCACAATGTTAAGGCATCACCTGCACCATATTTTGACCTCGATGAGGAATATAAAACACACAAAGTGGTAAAGGAGCTTATTCAGGATGATCGTATTAATGCCGCCCATGACGTTGCTGACGGCGGTTTGTATGTTTCCCTTGTTGAAATGTCATTTCCTCGTTCACTTGGATTTGATATTGTCACGGATTCTGAAATCAGAGAAGATGCATTCTTATTTGGAGAAGGACAAGGACGAATTGTGGTAACAGTTTCGGAAGATCAAGAAGATTTATTCCTTGAACATATGGTTAATTCAAAAGTTAATTTTACCTTGTTAGGTCATGTGACTAAAGGAAAGCTTGTTGTGGATGATGAGCACTTCGGATTTGTTAATGAAGCTAAAGAAATTTATAACAATGCTTTAGGTAACATGTTAGAAAACTAATTATGGAATACAATACAACCAGAGAAAAATTAATACTTCCTGAGTATGGACGTAATGTGCAGAATATGATATCTCACGCTATGGAAATTAAAGACCGAAAGGAGAGAAATGATGCAGCTCAAGCAATTATAGAGGTGATGGGACAATTAAACCCTCACCTAAGAGATGTTGATGATTATCGCCCAAAGCTTTGGACGCATTTGTTTGTTATGTCGGATTTTCAGTTGGATGTTGATTCCCCTTATGAAATCCCGAATAAAGAGGTGCTCAGTGAGAAGCCAGACCTCATGATTTATCCAAAGGGACGTATAAAATATGGTCATTACGGAAAATATACCGAGAAGATTCTTAGTGATGCAAAAGATGTCGATGATCCAGAAGCTAAAGAGGCCCTAAAGAAGTCCATGTCAAACTTTATGAAAATGCAATATTTGACACACAATAATAATGCAGTTGAGAATAATGTAATTGCAGAAAATATTAAGGAATTATCAAATAATGAGCTCGTTCTGGAAAATCCTGATGAGTTGACAAATACGAATGTTATTTTGAGAACAATCGGTCAAAATAGAAAGAATACAAGGACAAATAATAACAATTATAAGTCCAAAAAGAAGAGATATAAAAGATAGCATATGGCTTCGTTTGAAATACATGGAGGAAAACCTCTTAAAGGTGAGCTCACACCTCAAGGAGCAAAAAACGAGGCGTTGCAAGTTTTATGCGCACCGCTGCTAACAGCTGAAAAAGTTACCATTTCAAATATTCCGGACATCATTGATGTGAACAAACTCATTGCACTCATGCAGGCGATGGGGGTGAAGGTCGAAAAAGTAGAGAAAGGGACCTATATTTTCCAAGCAAAAGAAATCAATATTGATTATTTACAATCGGAAGATTTCAAAATTAGAGCAGGCTCTCTTCGGGGTTCTGTAATGATTGTGGGACCACTTCTTGCACGTTTTGGCGTAGGTTATTTACCCAAACCTGGTGGTGATAAGATAGGTCGTCGAAGACTGGATACCCACTTTGCCGGAATGATGAAGTTAGGTGCAAAGTTTAATTATGATGCCGGGGAGCACTTTTATGCAGTCGAAGGAAAAAACCTCAAAGGAGCATATATTCATATGGATGAAGCATCCGTAACGGGTACCGCCAACATTGTTATGGCGGCGGTTATGGCAAAAGGAGAGACTACCATTTACAATGCAGCATGTGAACCATATTTACAACAGCTTTGTAAGATGCTCAATGCAATGGGTGCAAATATTAAAGGCATAGGTTCAAACATGCTAAAAATAAACGGAGTCAAAAATCTTTCAGGTTGCTATCATAGAATTCTGCCAGATATGATTGAAATCGGTTCTTTTATTGGATTGGCAGCTATGACCAAATCCGAAATAACCATAAAGGATGTCAGTTGGGATAACCTAGGTATTATTCCTACAATTTTTGGGAGACTGGGTATTAAGCTTGAGCGCAAAGGAGATGATATTTATGTTCCTATTCAGGAAAGCTATGAGATTGAGACTTTTATTGATGGATCAATCATGACTATTTCGGATGCACCATGGCCAGGTTTTACACCGGACTTACTCTCAATCATATTAGTAATTGCAACCCAAGCGAAGGGTTCAGTCTTAATTCATCAAAAAATGTTTGAGTCACGTTTGTTCTTTGTGGATAAACTTATTGATATGGGGGCTCAAATTATTTTATGTGATCCGCATAGAGCTACAGTTATTGGACTAGATCGTAAAAATGATTTAAGAGGAATTCAAATGACATCTCCTGACATTAGGGCAGGGGTATCGTTATTAATTGCTGCACTTTCATCCAAAGGGAAGAGTACCATTCATAATATTGAACAAATTGATAGAGGTTACCAAGATATTGATATTCGTTTAAATAATATAGGAGCTGATATTCGAAGAATTGGCTAATTCTCTATAGTTATATGTTTTCTAAGGCATGTTCAATCAGACCTGACATGTGTTCTATGTAGTTGCTAGAAAATGTCTTTGCTGGTCTGTTAGCAATCCCTAAACAAATGGTTCCACAGGAATGTCCGAGAGACGTACCGAGCGCAAATAAGGCTGAGCTTTCCATTTCGAAATTCACAAATCGATGTGCACCATTATTAAAACCCTCAAGTTTTTCATGTAAATTTTGAGTATGCGTAGGAATTCTTAATTCTCTGCCCTGAGGGGCGTAGAAGCCAGAACTTGTAATTGTAATGCCTTTAAAAGACTGTGCTGTTTCAAATTTAGCTAAAAAAGAGGGCGTAGATTTTTTGATGTAAGGATGAACATGAGCCGGAAACATGTTTTCATCTACAATTGACGACAGTAAACCTTGCTCGTCATTATCGTAATTGATATTGTAGAAATGCCCAATATTATCAAGTCCCATCGCATATTCACTTAGAATATAAGAATGGATAGGAATATTCCTTTGAAGTAAACCACAGGTTCCTATTCGTAATATTTCAAGTTTTGTTTTTTGCGCTTTTTCAGTTCGAGTCTCTGTATCGATATTAAAAGCCGCGTCGATTTCGTTTATAACAATATCTATATTGTCTGTGCCTATTCCTGTTGAAAGAACTGAAATCCGTTTATTTTTATAAGTGCCTGTCTGACAGAAAAACTCTCTGTGATTCGAAGAGAATTCAATTTCATCAAAAAATGCTGCAACAAGGGGTACTCTTTCCTGGTCGCCTACAAGTATTATCTTATGGGACAGGTTTTCCGCTGAAATTCCAAGGTGATAAACCTGGTTTTTAGCATTTAAAACGAGTTCAGTAGACGCAAAGGTTTTCAAATAGAATTAATTTGTTAAGCTGCCAAAAACTTTATTTAGAAGCTCCGATACCCGAGCAATAGGATCTAATCGTATTTTATTTTCTTCCTTTTCAACCATTAAGAAAAGCCCATCAATAGCACGCTCTGTAACAAATAATTCCAGGTCAGGATTGATTTTATCTCCACCAGTAAGCGTCATTGCTGTATTATACTTGTTAATTAGAGGACTCCAATATTCTGTTAATTTGACTTTTGAAATTGCCGCCTCTACTTTGGGCGCAAATGCTTGTTTCAGACTTTGTGTTGTTTGATCTTTTAAAAATTTAGTTGCCGCTCCATTACCGCCATTGAGAATTGCAAAACCATCTTGAACCGACATCCCTGTTATGGCATTTTTGAAAATAGGAAGAGCTTCCTTACATGCTTCTTCAGCTGCTCTATTTAATGTAGTTTCAAAACGTTCTACTTGACTATTTAAACCTAGGTCAAGAGCCTTCTGTCTAACTTTTAATGCATCAGGTGGGAATGGAAGTTTAATTTGCGCGTTTCCCAAAAAACCATCTGTAACGGAGGTTACATCCACGGAATTACTGATGCCAACCGTTAAAGCTTCTTTCAACCCTGCAATAACCTCATCGTTTGTTAGAGCAGGTATCTCAGGAGTCGACGAACCGTCATTGATGTAGTTTTCGGCTTGTCTTGCTGCACTATCAAGTACATCACAAGAGGTTGAAAATACAAGAGTTAAACAAATAAACAGTTTAAGATTTCTTTTCATAAGTTATCGAATTAAATTGATGTATCCGGTGTGGATTTTTCTACCATCATTTTCACGGTCTTTGTATATAGCTCTCCAAATGTAGGTTCCTTCAGTTACCTTTTGGTTATTGTAGGTACCGTCCCATTCTGCTTTAATATCTTTTGTTTCCCATATAGTTTCACCCCACTTATTAAATATTTCTAGGCTGAAATTTTGATAATCAATACCCTCAACTACGATTGACCAAGTTTGATTGTGTTCGTCATTGTCTGGCGTGAACGCATTGGGCGCATAAAATATGACATCCGGAATGACTTCAATTTCTAGCGTAATGGTATCCGAACAGCCTTCGTTGGTTGTTGCAATTAAGGTAATTGGGTAAGTTCCTGCAACACCTTCAGGGTACGTGAAAAACGCAGAACCACCGTTGTTTATGACGTTATCTGCACCTAGGCTAAACCAATCATAGTCAACTACATCTCCAGTACAGGATTCTGTTGTTTGGATTTCCGTTTCAAACCAAGTAGCAGGATTTTTTGAAATTGCAAAATTAGCTTCAGGTGGTGGTGTAACCTCGATGATATTTTGAAACTCTTGTACATAAGTACATCCATAATTTGATGTTATGGTTACGAAACAGTCGTAAACACCAGGCGTTTCAAACGAGCATGACAATGTTTCGGTTCCGTTTGTAGTGTAGACATCACCATTTGAAAATACATAGTTCGTGGTCTGTACATCTGCACTGTTAATGGTATTGTTAGAAATCATGAAATCTGCAGGGTCACATAATTTCTCATAATCAGGCACGATTAAAGGGGTAATGTTATCAGGAAAGGTAATTGATAGGCACTCAGAAGTTGTAGGTGATCCACATTCTTCGGAGAGCGTAACACAATATTGAGTATTGTTAGTATTTGGATTAACAGTTATTGATTGCCCTGGGTCGATAATTGTGCCATTCGCTGTCCAAGTATAAATGTATGGTGATGAACCGCCGGCACCGGTTGCTTCGATGTCAATAAAAGCATCTGCACAAACGACACTGTCCTCCGAAATCGAAGTAATACTTAGTGGATCAGGTTCGCTTATCGTTGTAGTTATGGTTTCGATACAACCATTATAATCTGTTACGGTGATGGTATGACTACCTGCAAATAAATCAGTAGCCTGGTTGCTCGTACTTACACTTTGATCCCATGAATAGGAATAAGGTGCCGTACCATCAGCTACGCCTACTGATATCGTACCATCGTCAGCACTATTACATTGTGCATCAGTTTGATTGTCTATAGTCAATGACATTGCAGATATTACACCTACGGTAACTGAAACATTGCCAATACAGCCTGAAGGTGAGGTCACAACACAGGTATATGTTCCTTCTTGTAAATTTGCGATCGTTGCAGTGGTTTGGTTATTGTCCCAAAGAAATGTTTCTGTACCGTCGGATGGAGTCATAGCTGCAGTCGCAGTGCCATCATTTCCTCCTGTGCAACTTACCGGAGTTGTTGTGCCTGAGAATGAAGCAGGACTATCTCCGACCGTAACATTTGCACTTGTATTGCATCCATTTCCGTCAATCATTGAAACGGTGTAGGTTCCTGGCAATACATTATTGACTGTTTGAGTTCCCGCACCCAGTGCGGGCCAAGAGTAGGTGCAAGGTTCGGGAGATCCAGGACCTGGAACGGCTGTTACTGAACCAACCCCCTGACTACAAACATCATCTGTTGCGGATGCAATAACTTCAGGGGCAGCTGTCGTAATGAATGTGGTATCTGAAACAGCTCCTAGCGCAGTTCCACATGCTGAGGCTGTTAAGAAGTAACCGGTTGTTCCTGGAGGGGGACTTGTTACCGTCAATATTGGCGTATAGGGGAATGTTTCTCCGTTTTCATTATTCCATACTAAATTACTGTTCGCTCCTGTAACCTGAACATACGGTATCGCCTCGATCGTGTAATCATTACCTCCACCATAATTCCAACGATAGGCATCGTTGTCCGCATTCCAAATCGTATTGTTTCTTCCAGGAGTAATATGGGCTATGGTACCATTATTGTTTTGGATACCTTGAATAGCTAAGCCACCGTTCCAACCGGCACAGACGGTTTTTTTACCAATATGTATCTCAACATTATTAGATGTTTCAAAAAGAACAACGCCTAAATAATTGCATTCTGTTATACCACACTGAAATGCACCAATTTCTTTGTAAAGAATGACACACATTCTATTTGGCGCCGTGCCAATTGTCTCATATTGTATATTTCCATCAGGACTCGTAAAATTTGAAGGATTCATATCCTGATAGGCAGGCATTATAGAGTTGTGAGTGGCTGTAATGGCACCGCTTGGTAATGCTGTCCCATCCAATGACCATGGACAATAACCTCCCGCATTTGCCATATTAAAGGAAATAATTCCGTTAGAGCCAATGGTGAATTGTTGAAAGACATTTCCATAGAATGTAAAATCAAAGCCAATATTGGCTGCTGCACTCCAAGAGTCATCGGTCATCGTTGGAATAACTGTTGGATTTTCTAAATGTAAGCCACCTAGAAATGTACCTGCGCCACCTGGCACACAGTTCTCAATTGCTACAGTTTCACCAGCACAGAGTGTAATATCATCACCAAGACAGATTTGTTGTTGTGAGTACGTGTTATGTGCAATAAATAAAATGCTTAAAAAAGCAGTAATAGTTTTTCTAGTAATCATCTCTAATTTTCTTCTTAATTAGTAAACGTTTATACATGGAGAAGGTTGCTTGTATTAAAGCAAAAATAATGCATTTTATGCCTAACTAAAAATTATTCGAAATATAGATGTATATTGAGGTTCAGTAAATCCTATTTAACTTTTTAATAAATAACATTTAACATTAGTAAATCTTGCTTACTTTTGCCTCGATTTGAACTTTAAAAATTAAGTTATTATGTCTACAAATTACCACTCAGAAATTGAAGCATTTATGAATCGTGTAACGTTGAAAAATGCACATGAACCAGAATTTCTACAGGCCGTTCAGGAGGTAGCAGAAGCAGTTATTCCTTTCGTCGAAAACAATCCAAAATATAAATCAGCTAGAATTCTTGATAGAATTGTAGAACCAGAAAGAACAATTATGTTCAGAGTTCCATGGTTAGATGATAACGGAAAAGTTCAAGTCAACAGAGGGTATAGAGTAGAATTTAATTCAGCAATTGGTCCTTATAAGGGAGGTCTAAGGTTCCATCCATCTGTCAATTTATCAATTTTAAAATTTTTAGGTTTTGAGCAGATTTTTAAAAATTCTTTAACTACGCTTCCAATCGGAGGAGGTAAAGGGGGTTCAGATTTCGACCCTAAAGGTAAAACGGATAATGAGGTAATGAAGTTTTGCCAGTCCTTTATGACTGAGTTGTCAAGACATATTGGTCCAGATACTGATGTCCCTGCTGGTGATATTGGTGTTGGAGGAAGAGAGATTGGCTACATGTTTGGTCAGTACAAGAGAATTAGAAATGAATTCACAGGAGTATTAACCGGAAAAGCAAGAAACTGGGGAGGTTCGTTAATAAGACCCGAAGCAACCGGTTATGGTACAGTATACTTCGCAAAAGAAATGCTGGCGACAAAAAATGAATCTTTTAAAGGTAAAACCGTTGCTATTTCTGGCTCTGGTAATGTTGCTCAATATGCCTGTCAAAAGGCGTCTCAGCTTGGGGCAAAAGTCGTCACATTGTCTGATTCTAAAGGATATATATATGATGCAGAAGGTATAGATGCGCAAAAATTAGCTTTTGTTATGGAGTTAAAAAATGTGAGAAGAGGCAGGATTTCAGAGTATGTTGAATCTTTTCCAAATGCCAAATTTATTGAAGGTAAAAGACCTTGGGAGGTTGATGTTGATATAGCACTTCCTTGTGCAACTCAGAATGAATTGAATGGTGATGAGGCCGCAATGCTTATTTCAAATGGTGTAATATGTGTTGCAGAAGGAGCGA
>Ga0206677_10003100_pt1 | contig 14214 bp, 18 predicted proteins | sample M130m12015metaG_FD_155475 | JGI IMG/M metagenome (GOLD analysis project Ga0206677, IMG submission 155475) | Ammonia-oxidizing marine archaeal communities from Monterey Bay, California, United States - M1 30m 12015 | ecosystem: Environmental > Aquatic > Marine > Intertidal zone | place: USA... | reverse complement strand
AGCTGCCATCGGCCTGGGCCTCTGTGCCCATCACCGGAGTGAACCGATGGATTTCCGCACCTCGCGCCCGCGCGCCCGCCGCATAGGCATGGGTGACACCCGAGGGATCAACATTTCCGCCATCAGGTTCAAACATGATGCATCGCACCCCGTCATAATCGACCAAAGGATGCAGTCGCTCCGCCTCATCTCGGCTGATCTCGTGGAAGTTCATACCATAGAATTTGGCTTTCGCCGCCTGCAGGCGCAGTTGATGTTCCCGATTTTCTGTTTGAGCCAAATACAGGCTTCCGGGTTGAAATACGCCGCAGCTTTGCCCGGTTTCCGCCTCCAACGCATTGTAAAGGTTCATCGTATAGTGTTGGATCCGGCTGATATTGGTGCTGTCATGTAGCCCATGGATATTTGCAGCCGCATGCCAGGTCGAGCCGGACGTCAGCTCGTCCCGTTCTAAAAGAACCACATCTGTCCAACCCAACTTGGTCAAATGATAAAGGATGGAACAACCAATGACACCGCCACCGATTACAACTGCTTGCGCATGGGTCCGCATTTTCGGCTCTTTCTTAGACTGAACTCCATTAGACTATCGGCAATGCCTCGGGATGACCATTGCCCCAAGGCGACATCCTATGTCTGATTTGGACCATCTGATCAATTCAGCGACATTTCAAACCTATCCGCAGGATGGTCCCCCGAGTATTTTGACCAATTTATGTCGGGAACTGCTATTGTTTCGCCCCACGCCTCACCATAATCTTATCGCGACAGCAGCAGGAGACCTATCATGCAAACCACCACCCGAGTCGCTATTATCGGCGGAGGCGTTGTCGGATGTTCGGTTCTGTACCATCTGACTAAACTTGGATGGTCTGATGTGATGCTGCTCGAGCGTTCTGAGCTGACCTCTGGATCCACCTGGCACGCGGCCGGTGGGTTTCACACGCTTAATGGTGACACGAATATGGCGGCTTTACAGGGCTACACCATTAAGCTGTATCGAGAACTTGAGGCGATCACTGGCATATCTTGTGGTTTGCATCACGTCGGTGGGGTCACGTTGGCCGACAATCAAGATCGGTTTGATATGCTGGTCGCAGAGCGCGCCAAGCACCGCTATATGGGACTAGAGACCGAAATCATCGGCCATGACGAGATCGCCAATATTGCCCCGGTGACCAATATCGATGGGATCGTTGGTGGGCTTTATGATCCGCTTGACGGACATCTCGACCCGTCGGGCACAACCCATGCCTATGCCAAGGCCGCCAGAATGGGCGGGGCGCATATCGAGACCCATTGCAAAGTGCTCTCCACCACACAGCGGGCCGATGGCACCTGGGATCTTGTGACGGATAAAGGCGCGGTTCATGCGGAGCATATTGTAAATGCCGCCGGCCTTTGGGCGCGTGAGGTGGGGGCGATGGCGGGCGTCTATTTCCCGCTGGTGCCGATGGAGCATCAATATATCGTCACCGAAGATGTGCCGCAAATTTCTGCCATTATCGATGCAGGCGGCGAACATCCCCATGTGATGGATCCGGCTGGAGAGAGCTACCTGCGCCAAGAAGGCCGTGGCCTTTGCATAGGATTTTATGAACAGACCTGCCGTCCATGGGCCGTGAATGGCACGCCCTGGAATTTTGGCCATGAGCTTCTGGCCAATGATTTTGACAAAATCGAAGACAGTATTGCTTTTGCTTACAAACGGTTCCCAGCGCTTGAATCGGCTGGGGTGAAATCCGTCATCCACGGACCTTTCACCTTTGCCCCCGATGGCAACCCTCTGGTGGGACCAGTGCCAGGAATGCGCAATTATTGGTCCGCATGTGCTGTCATGGCTGGCTTTAGCCAAGGTGGCGGTGTTGGCCTGACGCTGGCACAATGGATGGTGGAAGGTGAACCAGAGCGCAATGTCTTCGCCATGGATTGCGCCCGCTTTGGCTCATGGATCACCCCGGGCTATACCGTGCCCAAGGTGATTGAGAACTATCAACGGCGTTTCTCGGTCAGCTATCCCAATGAAGAGCTGCCCGCCGCCCGTTGTCTGCGCCGCACCCCAATGTATGACCATTTCAGCACTATGGGCGCGGTCTGGGGAGCGCAATTTGGGCTCGAAGTTCCGAATTATTTTGCCCAAGCGGGCGAAGCTAACTTTGAGACCCCCTCCTTCCGGAGATCCAACGCTTGGGATGCGGTGAAACGCGAGGTCAAAGCCGTTCGCAGCGCCGTTGGCATCAATGAAGTGCATAATTTCTCAAAATTCTCGGTCAGCGGCCCCAATGCTCGGGCCTGGCTCGATCGGATTATGGCCGGGCGAATTCCGCAGACCGGCCGACTTTCACTCACGCCCATGCTGTCACCAAAGGGCAAGGTTATCGGCGATTTCACCGTCTCTTGTATCCGCGAAGACCTGTTTCAACTCACCGCCAGCTATGGCAGTCAAGCCTATCATCAGCGCTGGTTCGAACAAAATATGGCGCCCGGCGTAACACTACAAAACATCTCCGATCAACGCACGGGCTTTCAAATCGCGGGACCTCAAGCGGCAAAGGTGCTACAGACCTGCACCACGGTCAATGTCGCCGATATCAAGTTTCTCGATGTTATAGAATTGGTGGTTGGCTCAACAGCCTGTTTTGTGCAACAGGTCAGCTATACGGGCGATCACGGCTTTGAGATCTTCTGTGATCCAATGGTACAACGGGCGCTCTGGGACACGCTCTGGGAGGCTGGACAGCCATATGGCATAACCCCTTTCGGCATGCGTGCAATGATGTCTTTGCGCTTGGATCGGTTTTTTGGCTCCTGGCTCTCGGAATTTTCCCCCGACTATACCGCCGCTGAAACCGGTCTCGATCGTTTCATCAGATTCAGTAAGAATGTGGATTTCATCGGACGGAGCGCCGCGGAAGCCGAGCGTCTCACCCCGCCAGAGCGTCAATTGGTGATCTTCGAAGTGGAGGCGCGTGATGCAGATGTCGTGGCCTATGAGCCGGTGTTTATCAATGGCACCGTGCAGGGATTTTGCACCTCAGGCGGCTATTCGCACCATGCCGAAAAGTCTATTGCCTTCGCCTTGGTGCCACGCGCGGCGGTGACGGATGATTTGCGTGTAGAAATTGAAATCCTTGGGCAATTACGCCCCGCTAGGCGACTTTTGGAGCCGTTGTTATAACTGTTGATGCCACAAGGTTCGAGCCGCAGATCTTGATCTGTGCCGCTGGCGCCTCGCGGCGTATGGCGCCAGATGACAAGCTGATGTTGCCCGTGCAAGGCCGGCCACTTTTGCGCCATCTCGTCAAACGTGTCTTACAGCTGTCTGCGCCAACGCTGGTGGTTTTACCACCAGAGCCGCACCCAAGATGGCAAGCTGTGAAAGATTTGCCTCTGCGCAAAATCAGCTACCCGGAGAGCGCCGAAGGCCTATCTGGCACGCTGCGCGCGGCGGTGGCAGATCTGCCCCGTGCGGTGACGCATCTCTGCGTGGTTTTGGCCGATTTGCCGTCGCTTGAGCCTGTCGATTTTTCCCAGCTCTTTGAACAGAGGCGTCGCCATCCCGACCACTTGATCTGGCGCCCCCTCAGCCCGGACGGCCAGCCAGCCCATCCAACCCTGTTTCACCGCGATACTTTTTCCACATTTGCCGAAATATCTGGGGATGTTGGGGCAAAACCGGTGATCGACACGTTCAAATCAGCCTTGCATGAATTTATTAGCTCCCGCCAAGGAGGCTCTCATGATATTGATACTCGGCAAGAATATGAAACCTATCTGAAAAGCCAAGCATAGGCGCACCGCTTATGCCCGCCGCGATCCAGTTTTGCGCAAAATTCCCGACGCAAGAAACACGCCCACCGCCACCAGGATCACTCCAAAAATTTTCAAAGCTGAGACGGTTTCGCCTAAAAATACCACACCGCCCATCAATGCCATCAAAGGTGTCAAAGCGCCAAAGGCAGAGGATTGCGCGGCGCCAAGCAGTTTTACAGCATAGCTGAATAAGACCATGGCCAATATACCAATAATGAAACTTTGAACAATCAACATAATCCAAAGATCCGCCCAGGGTATGCCAGCAAAGCTGACATTGCCGCTCAAAACAAGTACCGGCACCGCGGTCAATGCGCCCCAAAACAGCCCAATGACCAAACCGTGCATCGGGGTCAGACCACTTTGGCGAAACACTACGGAATATATTGCCCAAAGGCCAGAACCGCTGAGAAACATCAAATGTCCGCGCCAAGCACCATCGCCGCCACCTTTGAGGATGGGCCAAAGGCTGACCATCAAAGCGCCCAGTAGGATCATCGCCAAGCCGAACCGACGGCGCGGACCGGGTACTTCGCCGGCCATGGCATAAGCTGCTAAGGCGGCCCAAAACGGCAACATCCCCGGCGCCAATGCCCCGCCGTCGGAGGCTGGCGCGAAGGCCAGACCTTTCGACACAACATAGGGAAAAACAGAGCTGGCGCCGACCATCAGCAACGCGGCACGGGGCCAGGCCATCTGTGGCGGCAGAACGCCAAGCTTCCACATCCAAGGCATCATCACGATGGCGCCAGGTAAGAGACGCAACAACAAGAGCTCTTCTACAGTGAAATCACTCTGCACCGCAAAACGGGTGATGAGCATAAATCCCGCCCAAATCGTGACCGTGGTCATGGCCGCGATCAGGCCAAAAGCCCTTGTCTGCAAAATTGCCGTCATCACGTACCCTTACCTGTCAAAGCCATGGCACAGTCATGGCCGCCAATACGATATAGCGCCCGGCCTTTGCCACTGTCACCAAAACCACAAACGGCCAAAACCTTTCCTGAAGTGCTCCCGCAACCACTGTAATCGGATCGCCGACTATCGGTAGCCAACTTCCTAGCAAAGACCAGCGTCCGTAGCGCATGTACCATCGCTGCGCGCGCTGAATTTGCGCTTGTGAAGCCGGAAACCAAGAGCGCCTTTCAAACCGTCGAAGTGCCCTTCCCAAAACCCAGTTGACCACCGCCCCCAGAACATTGCCCAATGTGGCGATAATGAGCAGATAGGCAACAGGTTTTTGTCCGGCAACCAGAAGGCCTACCAAGACGGCCTCCGATTGCATCGGCAAGATGCTCGCAGCCATGAAAGCCGATAAGAACAAGGCAGCATAAGACAGCATCACGCGACTCTAGGGACGGGCATTGAATACAAACAGCGCTTCACCGCCGATTTCATAACCGTTGATGATCGATTTGGCGCGCGGCGAGACCAACCATTTTTCCAAGTTCCGTGCCGCTTGTACTTTGACATGTGCATGGCGTTCTGCGCTTACCAGTAAATACGCATATTGATTGAGCAAGACCGGATCGCCAGAAAAGAGCAAAGCAAGATCGCCTTTATTGCCAAAGTTTAACCAACTGGCCCGATCTGCTAAGATATAGGCGTTCATAGTCGAAGCGCTGTTCAAACTGGCCCCCATGCCGGCGCCGACCTCCCGATACCACGAGGTAAATTCTACCCGATCGGTGCCAGCCGCAGCCCAGAGTGACAACTCTTTTCTATGGGTGCCGCTGTCATCCCCGCGACTGACGAAGGTCGATTGCGCCGCTGCGACGCGCAGTAGGGCCTCGATTGCCGATGTGGCCGCCATCACCTGCGCGGGATCATCCGATGGGCCAATCACCACAAAGTCATTATACATGATTTCGCGCCGATGGCTGGCGTAGCCCGCTTCGACAAACGCCAGTTCAGCCTCTTTGGAATGTACCAAAATTGCATCGACATCGCCGGATTGCCCAAGTCGCAGAGCTTGCCCCGTCCCGACCACCAAGAGTTGCACATCCAAGCCAATATCCTGCGCAATCGCTGGCAACAGCGCGTCAGATAGACCTGAATTGTTGAAACTTGTGGTCGCAGCCAACCGCAGTGTTTCGGCCTGAATGGCTGTCCCTGCGCAGATCAGAGCGAACAGTATGGCCCGGATCATTCGATGATATCTCCATTTAAAAAGGCCGTAGCGCCCGATGATTTGGGCGCTGTGAAGAAGGTGTCAGCGCGCGCCTGCTCTTCCAACTGCCCCTTATTGAGAAATAGCACGCGATCGGCGAGGCGGCGGGCTTGCCCGAGATCGTGAGTGGTCATGATAATGCGCGCTCCGGCCTGTATCGCTTCGCATAAGATATCTTCAATTTCGCGGGTCGAGCGCCCATCCAGATTGGCGCAGGGCTCATCTAGAAACAGTGTATCGGGCCGTCGAATGAGCGCACGCGCAAGGGCAAGCTTTTGTTGCTCGCCTCCTGACAAATGCGGTGCAGGAAAATCCAGCACTGCGCTCAGCCCAATACGCGCGCCCCAATGCGCGACGCGCTCCGCAATTTCGGCCTTCGGAAGGCCGAGCAATTGCAGCGGATATGCCAAATTCGCCCGAACCGAACGCCGCAGCATAACTGGGCTTTGAAAGACATAGGCTTGGTGTTGCTGCGCGGTTTTATCCGACACAGACCAGGTGACAGACCCACTGGTGATCCGTTCAACCCCGTGCAATACTTTGAGTAAGGTGGTTTTGCCCGCACCATTTGGCCCGAGAACGATGGTGAAACCGCCGCCTGACAATTCAAGATCAATCGGGCCAAGAACAGCTTTCGCGCGGCGTTTCACCACCAAGCCTTGCAATTGAACGAACAGATCTTGGCTCACCAGCGGCCCTCCCGTTCTGTGCGCGATAGGCTGTGGATGGTCAGATTAACGCATAAACTTAAAGCAATGAGGACAACTCCCAGCCCAAGGGCCAGCGCAAAATCCCCCTTTCCCGTTTCCAAAGCAATCGCCGTGGTTAGGACTCGGGTGACGTGATCGATATTGCCGCCCACAATCATAATCGCCCCCACTTCCCCAATCGCCCGGCCAAATCCGGCCAAAGCAGCCGTCATCAAAGTACGCCGCCCATCCCAAATCAGCGTTGCAATTCTTTGACCGTGGGTGGTGTTGAGCGAAATCAGCAAATCATGATACTCTGACCAAAGCTCGCGCATGGCTTGGTGGGTGATTGAGGCAATCAACGGCGTGATGATAATAACCTGAGCAATGATCATAGCGGTTGGTGTGAAAAGCAGGTCCAAAACACCAAATGGACCCGTGCGCGACAAGAGCAGATAGACGATCAACCCCACCACCACGGGCGGTAAACCCATAAAAGCATTCAAAGTAGCAATGACAAAGCGGCGGTGACGGAAGCGGCGAATGGCCAGCCATGTGCCCAAAGGCAGAGCCACAGCGGAGGCGATCACCAAAGCGCTTAGACTGACCTTCAAAGATCTCAAAGTGATGTCGATTAAATCCGCATCTAGGGACCACACGAGCAGAACTGCCTCCGTCATTCCGGCCCATATTTCACTCATGTCAAAGCCGTCCCGGTCATTACACCACCTCATGAATCGCGCCGCCGCGTGGTGTCGATCACGCGCGCTTGGCATAGGATCCCCGCATAACTTAAAACCAGCTGTGTCATAACCGCAATGGGGGATGGGCGGCAATTTGGCTGCAAAGTTGGAATTAACGTTGCCCTGCACGATCAATTGCATTTTGCGGCGCATTGCTTGAAGGTGCAAAGCAAGGGCACAGCTCAACTGCCGCGGTAAGCCAATGGGAATTCAGATCTATGTCTGACACATCCGTCACTTTCGATTACGTCATCATTGGCGGCGGCACAGCAGGCTGCTTGCTGGCCAATCGTCTGAGCGCGGAGTCGCGCCACCGGGTCTTGTTGCTCGAAGCGGGCAAGGCTGACAGCTACCCATGGATTCACATTCCCGTGGGTTATCTTTATTGTATTGGCAATCCAAGGACAGATTGGCTGTATAACACGGAGCCCGATGCTGGCCTCAACAACCGTGTGCAACGCTATCCGCGCGGCAAAGTTCTGGGCGGCTGCTCCTCAATCAACGGCATGATTTATATGCGCGGCCAAGCGCGGGATTATGACGGCTGGGCAAAAATGATCGGCGATGACAGCTGGGCTTGGCGAAATGCGCTTGCTGATTTCAAAGCCCATGAGGATCATTACCGACTCGATCAAGGCGCCGACCCAAAAACTGGGAACAACAGCCGGTTTTCGGATATGCACGGTTCTGCCGGCGAATGGCGCGTTGAAAAACAACGCCTACACTGGGATGTGCTGGACAGTTTTGCCAATGCCGCTGAGCAGTATGGAATTGAGAAAATCGAGGATTTCAACGCTGGCGACAATGCCGGTGTTGGGTATTTCGATGTCAATCAACGTTCCGGTTGGCGTTGGAGCAGCTCCAAGGCATTTTTGCGCCCGGCCCGGAAACGGCCAAACTTAACTATCTGGACCCAAGCAGAGGTCGAGAAACTCACTTGGAGCGCAGGAGACCGCGGCCAGCCGCGGTGTACAGGGCTTCGCCTGACTCGCGCTGGTCAATCAGGTCACGTCACAGCCAAACGCGAGGTGATCTTATCTGCTGGCGCCATCAATTCGCCGCAAATCCTACAGCTCTCTGGTATTGGTCCAGGAGATTTACTGCGATCCAAGGGCATTGAGGTAATCCGCGATGCCCCGGTGGGGGAAAACTTGCAAGACCATTTACAAATACGTGCGGTCTTCAAGGTCACTGGCACGCAGACACTCAATACTCTGGCCAACAGCCTGTTTGGAAGGGTGAAAATTGGTGCCGAATACCTGCTCAACCGCTCAGGTCCGATGAGCATGTCACCCAGTCAGTTGGGCGCCTTTACCCGCTCTGATCCCAGCCGCCCACATGCCAATCTCGAATACCATGTGCAGCCCTTGAGCCTGGAGGCCTTTGGCGAAGATCTCCATGATTTTCCCGCTATCACCGTCAGCGTCTGCAATCTCAACCCAACCAGCCGCGGCCAGGTGCAAATTCGCTCGGCCAATTTCCACGATCCGCCCAAAATAATGCCTAATTATCTCAGTACCGCAGAAGATCGAAAAATTGCAGCCGATAGCCTGCGCCAAGTACGTCAGATCATTGCACAACCAGCAATGCAACGTTACGCGCCTAAAGAATTGAAGCCCGGGGTGCAGCATCAAAGCGATGAAGAGTTGGCGCGGCTGGCCGGTGATATCGCCAATACAATCTTCCATCCGGTCGGTACGGTAAAAATGGGTCGCATCGACGATCCATCAGCGGTTCTGGACCCGCATCTGCGTGTCAAAGGCGTGCAAGGGCTACGCGTCGTCGATGCTAGCGTTATGCCAACCATCACGAGCGGCAACACCAATGCTCCCACCTTGATGATTGCCGAAAAAGCCGCCGCCTGGATACGAGCAGGACTTTGAACCACGCCGCAAATTTGCCACCGCAATTCCATGGACAATCTGCAACTTCTTGATCACCTGGAATCTCGACAGTCTAAACTACAGGGTTTGGAGAGGTGCCGAAGTGGTGGAACGGGACGGACTCGAAATCCGTTATGCCTGCAAGGGTACCCAGGATTTATTGCTCCGAAAATCACCTAGTCGAACGGATTGTTTGCCTTCTTCAATCAAGTTGGAGATAGACAATGACAGATATCACAGATTTTTTTAATCAGCATTACCCTTACATTTGAGACACCACTGCTCTGCACCGCAAGGGAAGTGTTGCTAAGATGCAGGTCTTTTTTGATTTTGCTGGCAATGCTGATAAACGGTTGGATGAAATCAGCGCGGCAGACATCATCGACTTTTGCCGTTATCTAAAAGAGACCCGCTGCATATCAGATAATACCATCAATCATTATCGTTCTGCCCTAAGCAGGTTCTTTAATTATGCGCAGGACTATTTGGATTTACCAAAAATTCCAAACATCAAATTCGTTAAAGTTAAGAACCAGCGTGTACGTTTCTTCAGCCGCTCTGAAATCAAACAAATCAAAGAATATCTTGGTAACCACCAACACGCATGGCTGCTTCCAATGTTTAATATCGGTATTACCACTGGAATGCGCCTTAGTGAAATATTACGTATGCGCCGCCAAGATGTGGTGTTGATAAATTATGTTCGTCACGTCCGTTTAACGCATACAAAGAACGGAGACTGCCGAGACGTCCCACTTAGTGATGATGTCCTAAATGCATTTGAAGCGCTAAACTGGAACGCAAAAACCATGTTTATTGAGGGCGCGCATTATTATGCTTGGAAAAACATCAGGAGGAATATTTGCAATGGAGATAAGTCTGCTGTTTTTCATTGTACCCGCCATACAGCAGCAACCGTGATGGCTAACGAAATGAACATCAATCATCCGTTGATTGGCGCAATGCTCGGACACAAAGACCCCTCAAGCACAATGAAATACGTTCATACCAATCCAAATACGATGGGAGCGATTGCGGTACGTGTAGCAAATATAATTCATTTATGAATAACTTAAACGAAAAACTTGAAGTAAAAAGGGTCGTTCAAGCGTATCTTAAAAAGAGATTATGATGCCAAAAGGCAAAGAAACTTTCGGTAAAAAAGCAGGTCGTCCACCAGAGAAAACAGTCTGGCGGGGTTTGTCCCCGCCAAGTTTATTTAAGCATGCGTTGCTTTATCGATTTAAAGCCCAGACATTTGACCCATTACAGATCCGATATTTTCATCAATTAAAAACGCGCCCTCTTCATGATTTCTTTTGCGTTCTTCCAGAACGGAATCACGCTCTTTTTTGAAATCAGCTTCATTTGCATAAGTCGTTACAGAACCATGATGATTATCGTCAACCTTGAATAAGACAGTATCCTCAGCAATCATATTGGGCTTGCGGCCTCGCAACCAATCTTGAACAAAAGCATCCTTAGGCACACCATCTTTCCAAAACCATTTACTATACACTACAAATTTGGCCATTATATTGCTCCTTTCTAAAAGAATTCATATCTTTTTGTTAAGCATTAGCTGGCACGTATGCCTTCATAATACGCTGCGCCGCTGCTACCACTGGCCCGTTATCGATACACTCATGAACTTCCAAACTTGTAAAAGTACCAGATGCGTGAGCTGCAGCCATAACACCCATCGCTGTCGCAGCATCAGGGACGTTAAAATCAACAATAATATCCATCCTACCGCGCATAAAGCTTGCAAAATTAACGCTACCACCAGCGGCTTCAGCAACCGCTTTAACTGCAGCCATCCGGTCAGAGCCGCCAATTATACCCTTGGCGCCTTCTGCGTTATAAGAACCCATCATTATACATCTAATTGACATCTCTTTTTCCTCCCAAATTACTATATCTAGATTTTTTCACTCTCAAATTTGTACATCAAATGAACTCAAAAACTACACTAAATTATAAATTAGTTTTTCTTCTGTAACTATCATCTAGTTATTAAAACCAACCCAACTCCAAACCATATCGAACAACCATCTTTCATTCGAATGTAAGTGCGGTCACGCACCGAATGTACCGGTAAAGCAACTGATGGAACGCTACGGCAAGGAGATTACGGCCAAAGAAGTCGTGAAGAAAGCTAAATGCTCGAACTGTAGGCAGAAGAACCAATTCGAATTTCGGATTATCTATATCGGTAGTAGCTATGATGCGATGCTTGGTGTTACTACCAAACCTAAAAAGCCTGACCTTATTTAGTAGTCACTTCGCATCACTTGTCTCTTATCTCTACCAGAGACAGCTAAGAGGTACCCATCCCAAAATAGATACCTAACGGGATAGGTTTGTTATATTTTCTTGACCAACGAGCCACCTTACGCCCGACATTCCAGTTCCAAATAGCAGCCCACTCGTGGTCTATGGTAAACCGGACATCGAAAAAGCTTAAATCAGAGGATAAGTATTCTATTTTGGCATCTGGGTTAGCCTCTTCGATTAGCTCAATGGATCTGACGTTGACGTTATTGGTTTGCTGAATGGCCTGACCCACCCATATTACCAGGAAAATTGCCCCCAGAAACTCTAGCAATTTTTTCATTTCAACTTCATTAACGGGTCAAATGTCATGCCTCTTTAGGCAGACGGACTATCAACTATGAACACCTGCGGCCATTTGCGAGTGACAACCTCTGCCTGAGCATAACGACAGTCATTTCCCCTTATCAACACAATTTTGGAATTATAAAATGACCGACGTAACAGCCAGCCGTTTAGGCGCAGCTAATGGCGCAGCGGCTAAATCGGCTGACCTAAACGTCGCTCGACAGTTCTCGAAGGACAACGGCATCGAAGCACTGGCAGTCGAGGGTTCGCCTCTTAGCAGCTTAGTGGCCGCCCTACTCTACTTTAACGATCCAGATTTTGATGCGAGTGAACTAAAAGCTAATTAATTTAGCTAAAATCTAGCATCACCTCGCCTGCTGCCGAGCCTGTGACTTTGGTATCAGTCATATCCATAGCAACCGCTCTCAAACCATCGATAGCAGCCTGTGCTGTTGCGGCATCGGGCCACACAATCCTAGTTCTACCAGTGTTTGGTCCCGTTGCAGTCGCAGTAAAGCTAATCGCACCAGCAGCCTGCACTTTGGGCCACATAGCTTCACCAGTGGCTTTCATCGCATCCATATCGGCAAATTCCCAATCGGTAAACGTAGCAAACATTTAAGTTCTCCTTTTTACTGTAGGCCTTAACAATACGGATAAACATGTTCAAAGCAACAACGTCGCTTGGCATCCCCATAGCGAATGACCCGCTTTCAGATTTCAGAAAGTTTCTCTTCGTTATCTGGAAGCACCTGAACCTCCCCGACCCTACGCCAGTTCAATATGACATCGCCTACAACCTACAGCACGGCGACAAACGTATGATTATCGAAGCCTTCCGAGGCGTCGGTAAGTCGTGGGTCACATCAGCCTATGTGGTCTGGCTTCTATATATGAAACCACAGTTAAACATCTTGGTCGTATCGGCATCTAAAAGCCGCTCTGACGACTTCACGACGTTTACGCTGCGCCTCATCAACGAGATTAAAGATTTGGCCCACCTGCGGCCCAAACCAGACCAAAGACAGTCGAAGATTACCTTTGATGTTGCATCAGCTGCAGCGTCTCATGCCCCATCAGTGAAATCTGTAGGCATCTCAGGTCAGCTCGCTGGCTCTCGTGCAGATGTAATCGTTGCAAATGACATCGAAATCCCAAACAACTCTATGACCCAAGGAATGAGAGACAAGCTGTCAGAAGCTGTGGAGGAATTTGAGGCTATTCTTAAACCAGATGGACGCATCATTTACCTTGACAACTCAAAACCAAGAGAGCCTGTACAACAAGCTGCCTTACCGCGGATATAAGGTCAGAATCTGGCCAGCTAGGTACCCAAATCCAGAGCACATGGTGGGATATGGTCGCAAATTGGCACCGCTTATCAGCAATGCATTGGCTATGGACGCTACTATTGTGGGTGAACCTACAGACCCTAACCGCTTCTCAGATTTTGACCTATTGGAGCGAGAAGCATCCTACGGACGTAGTGGGTTTGCGCTGCAATTTATGCTCGATACGAGACTCTCTGATGCCGAAAGATACCCTCTTAAGGTGTATGGTAATCATCATGGATATACCCACTCAGGAAGCCCCCGAGAAGGTCTCATGGTCATCTGACAACCAGTATATCGTAGAAGAATTACCGAACGTGGCATTCAACCGTGACCACTACCATAAGCCCATGTTTATGAGTTCTGAGTTCGTCGAATACACTGGCTCAGTCATGGTACCGACCCTTCAGGACGTGGTAAGGATGAGACGGGGTATGCCAGTCGTAAAGATGCTAAATGGCTATCTGTACGTTCGCAGGTGCGGTGGCATCGTTGGCGGGTACTCAGAGGAAGCACTGCAGAAACTTGCAGTCATCGCCAAGGTAGAACAGGTCAATCAGATTATCGTCGAGAGTAACTTCGGTGACGGGATGTTTAACCAGCTCTTCATGCCCGTGCTGAACAAGGTTCATTCGGTTACTATGAGTGAGGTCCGCCGCAACAAACAAAAAGAACGTCGTGTCATCCATGTTCTTGAGCCTGTGATGAACCAGCATAGTCTCGTAATGGATAAGAAGGTCATCCAAAAAGACTTCGACAGTTGCCAACACCTGCCCCCTGAGCAAGCCCTCAGGTACCAATTGATGTACCAGCTGACCCGTCTCACAGCTGACCGTGGGGCTTTAACCAATGATGACCGTCTAGATGCCCTCGCTCTGACCTGTCAGTATTGGATAGATGCAATCGCTTAGGACGTTGAGCACCGCATGGGTGTGCGCAGAGTAGAGATGATGGTCCTAGAGT
>Ga0206677_10003096_pt1 | contig 14220 bp, 1 predicted proteins | sample M130m12015metaG_FD_155475 | JGI IMG/M metagenome (GOLD analysis project Ga0206677, IMG submission 155475) | Ammonia-oxidizing marine archaeal communities from Monterey Bay, California, United States - M1 30m 12015 | ecosystem: Environmental > Aquatic > Marine > Intertidal zone | place: USA... | reverse complement strand
CAGGTGTTAGTTGACGAAACCTGTTTGCCGCTCAGCGTTTCGTCAGTTGTTAATTGACGAAACCTGTTAGCCGCAGAGGTGTGATTGCATCTCGTCAATGGGATTTGACGAGGTGCTACCTCATCCCTATAATTTTCCTTCTCGCACACTCTGTGGTGCGCAATCCCTACCATGTACGGACGTAAGTCCGTATCTATCATTGTACCGTCACCCGAGAGAACGGCGCTCACGAGCGCGCGCTGCGGGAGTACCAGGGGTACTGGCCCGAGCGGCGCCGGCGCCGAGGCCCGCGCCGGTGGCGTGGATCGGGCGCGAAGACGTGAGGTGCCGTGGCGCCGCGTCGGCCATGGGGCCGGCGGCGGGAGGTCTGGGTGACGTACCCCGGCGGCGCGAGGGCGCGCCGCGTCGGGTGGCGTATGACGGCTCAGCTGAGTGGCTGGCCGGCTACGGGGGGGCGGGCTGTGCCGCCGGGGCCGGGGCCTCGGCGGAGTCCGCGGGGGGAACCAGGCTGAGGTAGTCTGGTAGCCACGATGGCTGCTCCGGTTCCGCCCGTCCCGTGATGCTCTCGGCGAGGACGTAAGAGCCAACGTCTCGATCGGCGACGGCCGCCTCGTGGCGGCAGTCCATCCGAGAGTTCCAGATGGCCTGGTGGAGGTCCAGGTCGTCCGTACGTGGCAGATCGTTCGCGAGGTCCGCGGCGCGGGCACCCGTGAGCTTCTGCCTCTCCGAGTTGAGGATCCACTCGCCGTAGTGCTCCGCGTTAATCTGCTTGTACTCGGCGAGGGCCTCGGCGGAGGCCCACCGAAGTGCTGCTTGGATCTGCGCGTCGGTGCATTTGGCCGCGAGCATCGACGACGCGAGGAACGAGCGGAAAGAGTGCACTGAGTACTCCTTGGCCGCGGCTTTGTCGTTGAGCACGTCGCCGAGGAGGCCGTGGAATACGTCGTCGCAGACCCCCTCGGTGAGCGCGCTGCCGACTCCGATCGGTCCGCAGAAGAGAGGAGTCGTCCGGCGCAGCTCGGGCCTCACCTGGGCGCGGAGCTCCCACCTGGCTAGCGCGCGCGCCGCATTGAAGCTCGCGCTGGCGCTGTATGGCAGCCAGATGGGGCTGTTGCCCCATTTAGTGCCTTGCTGATCGCATTTGCTGGGGGGCGGGCGAACGATGGCGTAGTCACCCTCGCGGATGTTGAAGAGGTCCTGGGCCGAGGGGCAGGCTGTGTCAGGCCGCCCCTGAAAACGCCAGGTGAGGTTGGCGAAGGAGATGTTCATCTTGCTCCATTCCCCGCCGCCCAAGGTGACTTCCGCTTTGCGGAACCCCGTCTGGGCGAGCGTGCTGAAGAGCGCGAAGCAAGACACCCCAAAGGATGACTTCCAAGTCCAAACCGAGCCGTTCCGCCGGATGTTGGCGGCGGTGTCAGCCTGATCGTCTGTGGCGGACAGGGTGCTGCGCGCGGGGGGCTTGCGGATGGGGATGACGGTGCCTTCCTTGACCGAGAGCATGCCCCGGATGTGCTCGTGGGTGAGAGTCTTGCGCTTGCGCGTCACCATATTCTCTGGGCCTACGAGCTTGGCGTAACTCGACGTGAGCTCGTGCATGCGCCGCGTCGCCAGGGTGAGTGACGGCGGCGTACGCCCTCGGTCGAGGTGTTCTTTACGGACCCCGCGCAGGACGGCTAACGCGCTCTTGGGCTGAGGAGGCTGGAGCTGGCCGGCCTTGTCTCCGAACCTGATGTAGTTTCCGGGCTTGGGCTTCATGGAGTATCTGTAGATCCATATGAGGCCGGCAGTCCATAGCACCCGCTCGCGCTCCACGCCGACAGCGTTGAGCTCTTCGATATTGGGGCGCCAGGGGTCGGTGTTGGGGCCGACCCAGGCGCAGTACTTTTCCCAATGTCGCCAGTTGGAGCGAAGGTTAGCCTGAGTGTTGAGCGGGGTGTTGTCCGGGTCGCCTTGGGTCATCTCGCACATCCACATGAGCCGCTCGTCGTTGGCCTGGAGGGAGTACTCAGAGTTGTCAGACTTGAGCCGATCGAACATCTGGTCCGTGAGTCGATCGCGCGCCCTCTCGAGCTCGCTACGCTGCCGGGCTTTGCCGGGAAGCGGGGGTCGCTTGAGGACTTCGTCCAGGTCTGACTGGGAGTACGGGCCATGCTGCAAGGGGGCCGACGTCGGGGAGCCCGGTGGGTCTGCGTCGCGTTCGACGCGGGGGGAGGCTGGTGTACGCGGGCGGTGCCAGTCTGCGGAGTCGAACCGTGCGCGTAGGCCCCTGCCGTGCGCTTGGGTGGTGCTCGTCGCGTGGTCGCGGCCCGAGGGGCCCGCGGGCAGCGGCATCGCCGTGGGTGAAACGGCCTGCGCGTACGACATGGTCGTTTTGGGGCGCTGCGCCAGGGGCCGTGCGGGGGACGGCGGAGTACGCGCGGTCGCCCGGCCCCCGGGGGCTCTGCGGACCGGGCCGTCGGCGTAGGTGGTCCGTCGGTTGGAAGGCGGGCTGGCGCGCCCGCCTGGAGGGGCGCACGCCGTGTGCCGGCGCGCTGGTGGTGAGTACGGCTGGATCGGGGCGGCCGTGGGCGAGGTGTCCATGGGCTCCGGTTCGCCCGCACCGTGAGCTATGGGGTGGTCCCCCTGCATGTTCAGGTTTCCGCGGTGGATGGCCGTGGAGCCGAGCCCCGCGCCGGGTCTGAGCGCCGCGAGCTTGTCGAGCGCGCCCGAGAGGAAATTCGACGCCTGCGCGCTGAGGGGGACGCGCTTGGGCACGATGCCGAGCGCGTCGGCCACCGCCTGGAGCGTCTCGTCGTACCCTCGGCTGGCGGCGTCGGATAGGATGTTGGCGGCGCCAAAAAGGTGGGAGACAGAGAGCCGGCGGGCTACCTTCTGGTACACCGGGTTGTCGAGCAGGGCGTCGAGGATCGCCTGCATGGTAGGCGTCTTGGCCCGGCGCTGCAAGGTGGCCGCGGTGGCCAGCGCGTCGGTGTCGAGCTCGATGTGTTCGGCGCCGTCGAGAAACTCGCCGTAGATGATGATCCCGAGCCCCGCCGCCAGCAGCTCGAGATGTGGTATGTCGAGGTGCTCGAGACCGGGGCGTTCGGCGATGGCGACCGCCCACCACAGCCCGTACATGCACCCGCCGAGGCCGGGGCGCGGGGTCCCCTGAAGAGCGGCGTCGGTGCGGATGCGGTGCTTGGGCGCGGCCGCGGCTGGCACCTGGGGGGCAACCGCGCACATGGCTGCCGCGCCCGGCGTGTTGAGGATGAGCCTGGTCCATCTGGTAAGGATGGGGTGCATAAGCTCGTCCACCTGGACCAGCGTGGCCGGGCCGGAGTCGATCTCATTCGGCGGCGAACAGTTGGGCTTCAGCGGCCTGAAGATATGGTTAAGCAACGACTGATCGTCGCCGAGCATGAAGAGGACGGAGACGAGGAAGCCCACGAGGCGCCTGTAGTCTCCGACCTGCATGCGGCCGTCGAGAACCGCGCGCAGTCCGAGTGCCGCACGAGCGACCTTCTCCTTGGGTATCCATACTAAGCCTAGCCCGGCCGCGAGGGTGCCCCCGAGCCAGATCACGCAAGCGCCGATCTGTTGCTTGCCGGCTCGGGACAGAGGCGCGTTGAGTCCCTCGGCGCCGGCGACGGTCCAGAACGCCCTGAGGAAGCGCACCGCGCGCCGAGCGCCTACCACCATGGCGTGGCCGTCGTCGCTGTAGTACGTGAGGTCGTATAGGCGGCCCTGTGTGGAGTAGCTGTCCGGGGGGATGGAGGCGTTGCGCCTGTCGAGTGCTAGCTGTAGGGCTGGAGGGAGAGGTTCTTGCTCGCGCGCCGCCCGCTCTAGCGCGTCCATCTCGATACAGACTTTCTGGACCATGGCGTTGGCGAAGCGCTGCGCGATCTGCGACGCCGGCGTGGCGCCCATGGTCATGGCCATTTCGATGGCGAGTCGGAGGCCCCCCGACTCGTTGCTCGGGATGAGGGCCCCTGTGGTCCACAGGTCCGTCGCCGCGTAGAACATGCGGTGGAACCACTTTGACATGTCCAGGGCGATCTCGACCGTAGATTCGCCTGTAATGTCGGCGAGGGCTTGGAGTATGGTCCCGTTGAACGCCGCGTTGTGCAGGTCGTCCTTGTCCTCGTGGTCCCACGCTGGGTCGGCCCGACACTTGTCGTTGAGGGCCTCGACGCAAGCGCCGCGTGCGGCGCGAGTTGGCTGGCGCGCCGTGTCGCGCCTATCGGCCGTGGACGAGGGCCGAGTATAGAGGGGTTTACGCGGGGCCCCCTGGTCGGCTATGCCACGCAGCTCGTCTGTGCCCGCCTTAGGGACTACGCCCCGGGGTATGACGCGGTATGGTACGCTAGGGAGGTCGTCGAAGATGGCGATGAACCCTTGGCGCACCATGTCGTCCGCCTGCGCCGCCGCCGCGCTGACGCCGCCGTCGCGGTAGAGCGAGAGGAGGTTGGCTTGGAGAACGATCTGGTGTTCGAGCCCCGCGTGGAAGCGGACTCCTGACACGAGGAACTCCACAAACTCAGCGTCGGCGCAGTCGGCGAAGAGCTCTTTGGCGAACTTGAGGTTGATGCAGGTGCGAGCCTGACACTCCTCTTCCGTGTACTCGCGCCAGAGCGAGATGCGTCCCGGGCCACCTCGGAGGTCCCAACGGCGCCCTCTTGCCCTGGGGTAGAGGGAGTCCTCGCCGTAGGCCTCCGGCGCCGGGCGCTCGCTCTCGCGGCCGCCGCGTTGATGCCAACGGGCGCACCTCCGAAGCCAGTCTCGGATCCTCTCCAGGGGTTCAGGCATGACGATGTCCTCGATCGAGTTGGGCCACCAACCGTCCTCGGGCGGCTCCTGCGCTGCGGGCCGCGGCCTCGGGTGGTTGGTGAGAACCTGAGCCTTGTGGCGAAAGGGTCGGTCGAGAAGGTCATCCGGCGCCTTGGGGAGTTGGGTGCCGAGGAGCTCCTCCGGGATCTGGGCGGCGCTGCAGCGGCCCACCTGTTCGGCCAGGCCGCTACAGAAGGTGGCGAAGCTAGGGCTATCGGTCGCGTCCTGCGAGGATAGAAGCTTGTATAGCTTGTCGCTCTCGGCGTCGGATCGGCGCATGCGTTCTGCTAGCGAGATGGCGCCGGGAGCCGCCTTGCTGGTGGGCGCCTGCGCGTGTTTCCGCGCGCGGCCTCCGCTCCGCACGAAGCTGGGCGCATCGGGCGTGGGGCGTATGTGCGCCTCCGCCATGGCGACCGCGGTGGCCGCGGCCCGGTACCGTGCCGTACCGTCGGCGGAGCTGGCGCGCTCGGCAAGCGCGTCGAGGGTCATCCAGACGTGAGGCTCAGCGCCTGGGTCGAGCGCCGACCACCTGCTGCAGAGCGCGTCGGTCTCCAGCCCGTCGCGTGCCGACTCGGATGGCAGAGTATCGGCATCGCAGGGCGCGACCACCACGCTAACCCTGACGCCGGAGGTGTTGTCGAAACCGCGACTGAGCGCATCGATCTCGCCCGCGAGGAAGCAGACGTCCTTGTTCACGCCCAGCTCCGAGATGATAGCGGCCGCCGCGTCGACGACGGCCTCTCGACGCCCGCCCCGCGCGTGCGCGCTCTCGGGGATGCCGAAGACGCCCGAGTAAAGGGGCATGAGCGCGAGGGGAGCATCCTTGGTGATGGCGCTGGTTCGGACGGGGATGATGATGATCGTGTCCTGACCATCCGGCGGCTCCATGCCGAGGGCGATGCGCGGCAGCTTAGTCGTGCCCCCTCGGCTATGGGGGGACGACCGAATCGCGCTGCAGAGGTCCTTCTCGACCGGGGTGAGGGGCCGAGGTCGCGTGGGGGAGGTGGCGTCCGGGTCGGGCGGGCCGACCCCTTGGCTCGGTTGGCCTGCCCGCGACTCTTCGGTGTCGGTAGACTCGTCCTCTTCGGGCTCCGCGGCCCCAGGCGAGGCCGGTGCGGGCGCCTCCGACGAGGGGGGGCCGGGCGTAGGGGCGATCTTGGTGTAGATCGAGGGGAGCTGGAACTCGCTCACTGGCACGCGTCCTTTCATGTGTGCCGTGGTGTCTGTGACGATCTCCACGCGCGCCTCGCGCACGGCGTCTGCATCGCCGGGGTGCGCGGCGTCGTTGAGGAGCGCCGCCGCGAGGGTGAGGTACATGAGCGTCGGATAGGCGGAGGACATCTCCGAATTGGAGTTGCCGTGCTCGTCGGAGCCTGCCGCCGTGTCATGGTTCTCCTTCTTGTGGTGGCAGCTGAGGTCGAGAGAGCTCAAGAACTCGGCTGCTAGGCGTGTGCAGAGGAGGCCCGTGTACTTCTGGAAGACTTTCCCGTGCGGCCCGGGGCCGAAGGCGCACTGGGGGGCGACGACGAGGGCGAGCTCTTGCCCCGCCTGCGCCCGTAGGTCGGCGACGCACTCCATGTTCCATATGGCGACAGTGTTCTCGCTCCTCTCCCGCCAGAAAGATCGGAGCGAGGGGTCGTCGCGTGGAGCCGGGTTTTCGAGGATGGCCGGGATGCCCGCCCGCAGGCAGGCCTCCATAACGCGCACGCTGAACTCGAGGAGGCGATCGTAGTGCTGCAGGTAAGCCATCTGCTGCTCGCTGAGCCCCGGGCGACCGCCCGGGTGCGCCTTTGTGCGCCAGGGCTCCTCCGTGGTTGCGCCGTTGTTGTGGGCGGTGGAGTAGGACTCGCATGGAGTGCCTATGAGCACAGCGCGGGTGAGACCTAGCTCGATCGCCTCGATGATCGCGTTCTGGAGGGTGGGGTCGGCCAGGTCGTGGACGGCGTCGCGCTTAGCGTTGTCCAGCTCGATGGCGTGGTAGTCGCCTAGCGCGGCGAGCGCTCGAGCTAGACCATCCTCGCGCTGCGGCCCTGCGAAGAGGTGCAAGACGCACTTGTGCTCCTTGCCCCTGAAGGCGGGAAACACCTGTAGGACGCGCTCTTCGGCCTCGGAGGCCGATGCCGCGAGCGCTGCGAGGAGCTCCTCGTCGTCGTGGTCGTCGTGGCTCTCTGGCGGGGCAGGGGCCCAGCTGACGGACTTGCGTCGCTTAGGCCTGGGGGCCGCGGGGTCCGGAAGGGAGAGAAGCGTGTCCTCGCTGTCGGTGCTCCTGGTGCGCCGGCGTAGCGCGCCGGCCGCGGCGTCGGCCTGTGGGGCCTCTGGGGCCGCCGGCGGAGGGTGTGACGCGCTGGCCGCCGCGTGAGCTTGCGGGGCCTCAGGGGCCGCTGGTTGACGGTCGCGGTCGGCCGCCTCTTCCGCGGCCCGCTCATCGGTGAAACGCCGCGCCGCCACGGAGTTGAGCCAGTGTGCGATGCCTCTGCCGTGACAGCCGCAGTTGTGCTCCGACCGCGTCTCGCCTTCGCGCGAGCCTGGCGGGTCGCACCCGCAGGCGAGCTGGACTCGGACGCCGCTAAGTAGCCTGCCTCCGACGAGGGATAGGGTGGTGCCAGCCTGGCTGCGGAAGTGCCGTGCGTCGTCGCCCGCGACTAGGAGCGGGCCGACGATCCCGTATTGCGACGCCACCGAATCGATGTCCCTGTCGGAGCTGATCCAGTCGAGGTACGCGCGCCCGCTGGCGGACGCGTCGGGTCCGTTGGGGAACGGGTTGACCAATGCCGGGAGGTACCTCGGGCGGTGCGGGGCGCCAGAGAAGTAGATCGAGTTGGGCGGGATCGTGACCCGCTCGATCCTCTCGTTCAGCGCGGGGCCCGATTTGGGCATTGGTGTCGAGAGATGCACTGTGGCGGCCGCGCCGGGGGTCAGGCCGAAGCGCGCCCGCCGCCTGACCTCTCGCTCGTCATCTGGGCAGCTGGTTCCTGCTGGCACCCCAAAGGCGGGGTGGATGCCTCCTGTGGCTGCGGGTGTCGGAGGGCCGGTGCCATGGACGGCCGGCTCTGTGGTCGGCTGCAGCGACGCGATCTCGCTCACCGTGTCGGCGAAGAAGACGTATCGCTCGTCCGCCGCGCGTTGTGCGTCCCATACTCGGTGAGTCTCGGCCTCCTCGTCGTCCGGTTCCGGCTCGTCGGGGTCCGCGTCTCTCTCTGGGGGCGTGAGCCCTACTCCCGCCCCTGGCTCCAACTCGGTGGCGTGCGCCTCCGGCAAGGGGGCCAGGGGTGGGGAGTTGGAGGTGGAGGGGAGGTAATGATCCCTGCAGAGGGAGTAGCTCTTGACCCACTCGTCGAATCGCCCACACTGACGGCAGCATGTGTCGTCTGTGTCCTGTTGTTGGTCTGCCCGCGACCTATGCGGTCGCCCCCCGCCCTCGAGGAGGTGCTTCTCGCAGAGGGTGAGGCTCTCTCCCGCGGAGTCCGTTGCGGATGCATTGCCGCACTGCGGGCACACGGAGTCTACCGCGTCGCCCTCCTCGGTAGTTGGCACGTGTCTGCCAAGTGACTGCTCCAGGAACTCGCCCTCCAGGGGCCGCAGGACCTGGTTGGAGTCGAGGGTCCTGCTGCGCGCGGCGTACCGGGCACGGCGCCCGGCGGAGGTGGCGTGGATGGCCGACGCGTACGCCTCATGCGTGTGGGGGCGGGCCGCCGCCATGAAATCAGGCGGCTCCTGTCCGCGCTCGCGCGTGATGTTACGGTCTGGGGCTAGCGCGCCGTAGTCTTCGACGCCGCCGTAGCGTAGCGCGAGGGCGAGGGACTCCGGGGTGAACGCTTCCCATACCTGGTCGGGAAGGGAGGCGATCTCGGAGGAGCTGAAGTCGCTGGGTCCTCGGGGGTCGCGCTCGTCCGGCTGATAGCCCAGTGCCAGGCGGACGCCGTTGTATGACCCCCGCGCGTCGTCGTAGACGATCCTGATCTCCGTCTCCTGGAAGATGTCCTCCGCGGCGAACGCGCCAGCCGCGTGGATGACCCGTCCTTCTGCTGTGCCGTCCGCTACGTGTAGCTCCACGATGCGAAGGAAAGCGTTGACCCATCCGCCCTCGCACAGGAGTGCAATGCCCTTGGGGTTGTTTGCCGCGCAGAGGACGTGGTCGAGGATCGCGACGGCGTGGCTGCCCTCGTCATGCGTTATTTCGCAGCGTGCGCGGTGCGCCGGAGAACGACGCAGGGTGTCTCCCACGTAGATGCCTAGGCACTGGAGGCGGCTGGCGACCACCTCGCGCGTGCCGCCGCGCGCCGCATTGGCGACCGTGAAGAGTGAGGCCTCTCCGAGCCGGAGGGTACGCCCTGCCCCGTCTCTGGCTTCTGTGAGTAGGAACGGGGCTGCGAGCGAGGCGGCGGCCACGTGGTTGGGCACGCCTTGCGACTGCGCCTTGGTCGGAGGGTCGGGGTATCGGAGCCTCTCAAACTTGGCGGTAGCGCGCCACAGCTGCCAGCAGCCGTGGCAGTGGGGGTCTTTTGTGCACACCAAAGGTCGGGAGCCCCCCTGGCAGTAGTGCATCCATCCACATTGCCCCGGCCTGGGCCGCGTGAGCTGGTATTGGGGCGACGGTCCTGTCTTGAAGATGACGGGCCGACTACGCATGCCGAAGCTTGCGCCGCTGCCTTCTGATGAGCTGGAGGTTGGGGTGGACGAGCTGGTTCCAGCCGGCGGCGATGGCGGGGGTGGTGGCGGGCGGGGTGCCGTGTGCGGCGGCCCGCCTGCGGCGCTGTGCGCTTCGTCTTGCCCGCCCTGGGCGAAAGTGAGCATCGCGTGCGTGAGTGGGCCGAGACATCGGCGCTGCTCGCACTTCTGTCGGAGCGTGCCAAAGCCGCCGAACTTAGACTTGTCCCGGCAGTATTTGCACGCTCCGCAGTCTGGCGTATTGCATCCGGCGCATCCGCCGAGCAGCCACCTTGGGCAGCGCTCGGGCGGGATGTTGCGCTCGATGGGTGCGCTGGCGCGGGCGCCAGCTGCGCCGGCGGTGGCTGGCGCGCCATCGAGTGGCGCGGTGCGACGTCCCTCGATCGGCTCGGCTGGCGGTGCGTGGCCTCCTTTTACCGGCACGCATGCGCGGTCCCGACACTTGCGCCTGAGGGTCCGGGCACCCGTCTTTCTGTCCAGGCAAGCGTCGCATTCGCCGCAGTTGGGGCGCTCGCAACCCTCGCATCCCCGGCAGGTGCGTGTTAGCACAGATGTGCCTACAGATGCCTGGTGCGCCAGCTCATGGGCCGTGACGGGCCCCGTGTGCTCGGCGCGGTGGATGAGGTCACGGATCTCCAGCGCGGCCGTGCGGACTGTGCGCGCCCGCGTGCCGGCTGCTCGGCACGCCTGGTTGGTGGAGACGTCGTAGACCTGCGTGATGGCGTGGGCGTGAAGGGCGCGCTCCGAGGCGGCGTTCGGCCTCGCTCGCCCCATGGCCTCCAGCAGCATCGCCGCCGCATCGAGGGCGGCGCCGCTGGCAGCGCCATCCATGAGCGCTCCGTCGGCCTCCTCGCCGGCGTAGGGGTTGCCGTGTGCGCGGACCGCTTCGAGAAGGCGCTCCCATAGCCCCGCGGCGCGGGCCGCGAGCCTGGCCGCCTCGCGGTCGGCTCCTTGCTCCGGCGCGTGGGTGCCTGGGTCGCCTCCTCCGATCTGCTCGAAGCAGAGCTGGAGGAGGGGGTCCTCGTCCTCCATGTTGAGTCCCAGGTTGCGCGGCGTCTCGTAGATGTCGAGGCGGCCGCCGTCGAGTAGGACGCGCACCTCGTCGAGGCGAGGGTAGTTGATGATGTCCGCCAGCGGGGCGTCCAGCGCGGCGTAGACAGAGATCGTGTCCGCGTTAGGGTCGGGCCCTTGTATCCACAGCGAGGTGCGTTCGTGGGCAGCGCCCCCTTCCGGCTCGTAGGACGGGTGAGAGTTGACGAGGGATGCCAGGATGGTGGTGGCCGCCTCGCGCCGCCGCACGAAGATGCGCCCGCCGGTGACCATGGCCGCCTCGATCTCTCGGTGGCGGGCTAGCCGCTCGAATGTGCGCGCCGAGCTGAGCGACTCCCGAAGGATGAGGAGCGACGTGCTGGCGAGGCCGTCCTCGTGGAACGCCGCGCAGGTGGCTCGGGTGTAATCGAGGTGGTGGTATGCGCCGCCCTGCGCCGCGCGCCTGACCATTAGCTCCACCGTGGCCGCCCTGTGCATCGCTGTGCACAGAGCGCCTATGCGGGCGACCCAGCAGTAGATGCCGAATAGGGCCCTGCGAATGTAGGCTTCGTGGTCGGCGAGGTCGGCCTCGTCCACCTCCATCGCGCGCGCGGCGTGGAGGACGATCGCGCCGAGGCAGTCGTCGTTGAGGTCGGCTAGGCGGGGCGGACCTCCCTCCGCCGGCAAGCGCGCTTCTTGCGCGCGGCCTGAGCGCTCCGCGGCGGCCCTGAGCGCCCGGAGGGCGCGCCGCATGGAAATGACGGTGAAAGAGAGCTCCGCCGTCGCCGCCATGCCGGGCGCGGTGCGATCGGCGGCGGCGGGGCGTACGAGTAAGCTCCCTCGTCGCGCCGCGGCCTGGCGGAGAGAGAGGTGGTCTCGCTCTTGCGCCTCTCGCTGGCGCGTGTGGCGGTGCCTGAGGTCTGCCTCCTCTAGCGTGATGACCTCGATCAGGCGCCGACGCTGGGCTCCCATCATCGTGTCCAGCAGCTGCCGCTGCGCCGCGTCGAACTCCTCTAGGTGCCGGTGGCGCTGCGCAGAGCTCTCGCGCTGGGAGTCGCACTCCGCGCGCTGGCCGTCCAGTAGCGCCTTGCGTTCGATCAGAAGGGTGTCCTTCAGCGGAGTTTCGTAGGGCGGCGCCGCTGCGGCGGTGTCGGCCGAGGTCGCCAGCGGTGAGACAGGCCAGCCGCTCTCTTCGCTCGCCTCGAGTCCCGGTTCGGGTGTGGCCGCTGGTTCCGCGCTGGGGCGCTCGAGGGGAGACGGCCACTGCGGCGGGGGTGCGCGCCGCCTCTCTTCCGCCGCCTTCCATCGCTGGGCTCGCCGGCGGGACTTGGTGTTCCCGTTGCCGTGAAGTGCGTGCTGCCGGCGGTTGTGCTCGCGGTGCGATACGTGCCAGCGATATGGCGCCGAGAGGTCGTCTGGTTCCGAGCCCCGCGTGCGGGGCTTGGAGGCGCGCGCCCGTCGGGCGGCCTCGCCGCGCCAACCAGGGGGCAACCCCGTGCGCCACCTAAGCGGCTGGCGCGCCGGTGCGTCGGTGAGGGTCGCGCCAATGTCGCGAGGGTAGGCCATGGGGTGGGAGGCGTGCGCCGCGTCACCGGGAGCGGTGGCGGCGTGTGCCTCGTGGCGGCCGATGGGGGGCCGCTCCGCCGCTCGGTGGTGGAGCCCGCGGAGTCCTGGTGTAGATCGGAGATCGGCGAGGTTCGCCGCGTCACCGAAGGCGGTGGCGGCGTGGCTCTCGCTGAAGTAGTCGGAGAAGAGCCCCGCCGGAGGGCGGCGGAACTCGAAAAGCAATCGTAGTATCAGTGCTGAGATGAAGCTGGCGAGGTACAGGATGTGGGGGGCGCCGGGTCGCGCTCCCAGGGTTGCGAGCCGGGGGTGGATGATGTCATGGTGCGCAGTGATGGTGACCCGCCATCCGGCCGTCGCACCTGCGGCCGGCGCGGGCGCGAGCCCCTATTTGCGCCGCCCCCCGCTCTTACCTTTGCCTTTGCCGCCGCCTCGGCCCTTGCCTTTGCCTTTGCCACCGCCCTTGCCTTTTACGCCTGTGCTCTTGCTGGCCCTGCCGGGTTTGTCGAGGCGGAACTGCGACAGACGGCAGCCGTCCGGCAGTGTGTGGGCGTCGCACTGGTCGGGGTGCGTGTCCGCCTCCTGTGGGCAGCATTTGCGCGCGTACTCTAGGCGCTTCTCGGGGGTGGCACCGCAGGAACCGGCGATGATCGCTGGCCAGCATTTGTCCGTGCCGTACTTGTCGCGGAGCGCGGTGAGGTCGAAGGAGCGGCCGACGAAGGAGATCGCCTGCTGCTCCGTGGGCTTGCCGGTGATCTCCGTCTTGGTCGCGCTGTCGAAGGCCTCGGCGAGGGCCTTCACCTTGGCGCGCGACTTCTCGTCTAGCTCCTTCTGGTGCTCGGACGACTTGCGCTTCTTCTCGTCCGTATCGGCGTCTTCCTGCTCGCCGCGCTGTCGCTTGCCGCCGGCTACATCGTCGCCCGCCTGCTTCTTGCCGGCGCCGGCGGTGCCGCCGGCGTGCTGGCGGATGATGAGCGCGCTGGCCGCCGTCGCCGAGCTCTCGCCGAGCGCGAGCGTGTCCGTCGTGTCGAGGCCGCCTAGGAAGTCTCGAGCTTGCTGCTCCTCCGTCAGCTTAACGAGCAGATCCATCTGTCGGGTGTGCAGCTTCTGCGCCGGGCCGATGTCCTCCTCCTTGAAGTTAGTGGAGGGGAGGTCGTGGTGGACGCTGACCGCTCCGCGCGCGGCGTGGTAGTCGCGGCCGGCGAGCTTGAGCGCCAGCTTGTACAGCTGGGCGTTAGACATCAAGCGCTTGGCCAGCACCACCGTGGGTGTAGCGGTGCTGGCCACCACCTCCGTGTTGAGGGAGTGCATGAGGCCCGCCACGGAGTTGTCGCCGTCGCGCTGCATGCCCAGCGCCTCGAAGATCGCTTTGACGATCACGATGATGCGGGTGACGGACGCCGGGTCGGTGAGGGTCACCGCGTACGGGATGCTCGGGGGCGGCTTGCGGTAGGTGAGCTCGGCCAGCCGGCCTTGGATCGCTAGGTCGGCGGTGTTGACCAGGTCGAGCGTCGCCCAGTCGCCGGCCCGGAGCTTGCTGGCTAGCTGCTCTAGGCTGAAGCCTTTGAGGTGCTCCACCTGCTCCTCCGTCAGGAGGTTGCTGCGCCGCATCGCCGCCACTATCATGTGAGCCAGGTAGAGCCCGATGTAGTGGTTTGTGGCGTACTCGTATATCGCCGACAGGTTGGAGTCGACGAGCGCGGCGTTGATCGTGCCCCAGCCTATGGCGTGTAGGAACCCCGTAGAGGTCCACTTGGGGTGGTCCTTGTTGGAGCATACGAAGATGGCTCGGTGGATCTGGAGGGAGGTGGCGCCCTTCTTGACGAGGGAGTCCAACCAGAAAAGCACCTGCGCGTTGACCTGCAGCGACGCCGCCTTCTGCCACGCGGCGTAGCCCACGTGCTTGCCGGCTGCCGGCGCGCCGCCCGCGGACGACGTGATCATGGCGCCTCCGCCGCCAGCCGCGGCGGCGACGCCGTGCGTCGCTGAGTTGTTGGCGATGTGCTCGGTGAGGCGCTCTAGCAGGCGCTCAACGCTGGGCTGGGCCGCCGCGCCCTCGGCCGGCGCTTCGCTCCTGATGTGGTCGAGGAACGCCGCGTAGGGCTTGAGCGCGTTGTTCAGCGCTCGCGCCCCGTGCGGCGTGTAGAGGTGGGC
>Ga0206677_10003093_pt1 | contig 14225 bp, 12 predicted proteins | sample M130m12015metaG_FD_155475 | JGI IMG/M metagenome (GOLD analysis project Ga0206677, IMG submission 155475) | Ammonia-oxidizing marine archaeal communities from Monterey Bay, California, United States - M1 30m 12015 | ecosystem: Environmental > Aquatic > Marine > Intertidal zone | place: USA... | reverse complement strand
GAACTGTCATCACCTTGGTCAATTACGAAAGATACAGATACGTTAAGACCATTATCTAATTCTCCGCTTCCAGAGAAAGTTAATTGGTTACCCATTGTAAATGTAGCACCTCTGTTTTGACCTTCACCAGAATAACCTGATGCGTTCATTGACGCTCCACCACTTACACTGATCGCACCAGCATTAGCTGATACAGAAACAAGTGAAGCTGCTAAAGCAGTCAAACCTATTTTTTTAAAGTTGTTCATATTAATTACTCCTTTTAGTAAATGTTAATTATTAATAATAAACAGAGACCTTATATTGGCTTTTTATGCCGTTTTTTATTAATTTATTAGTTTTTAAACAATTAGACACAAAGTGTTGCATTTTTACATCACAATATGATTTTTGATATATTTAGGACATTTTAGTGATTTATTGTATAAGAAATTATTTTATTCTAACAAAATGAACATAAATACCAGTAAAATAACGATTTTTTTAACTATAATTGCTTTGTTTTTAAGTGGTTGTAATGGAAAACTACCAGGGGGTGATGCAAGAAAATCTCCAGCTGACCCAGCAAAAAGAGTGCAAAAGAATCTATCAGAAGGAAGAGGTTTTAAGTTAAATGATGCCTTCAAGAAAGAACGTGGGGGTGTTTTTGATTTTGCAAGCTCTAACAATCTTTGGAGAGCTTCCTTGGATGTCATTGATTTTATGCCTTTGGTATCAGTAAATTATAGCGGTGGTATAATAATTACAGATTGGTACTCGGAAAATAGTAATTCAAATGAAAGTATTAAAATTTCAATTAGATTTAAAACTAATGAAATAAGATCCGATGCTTTAAATATAAAAGTGTTTAATAGAAAGTGTTCCAATAATTTATTAAATTGTACAATTATGGAAACTGAGGGGGTTCTTGTTACAGAACTTAAAAAAGAAATTTTAAAAACAGCAACGAAATACAAAAACCAAGATAAGGAAAAGAAAGATTAAAAACTTTTTCAAATTCAAAAAACTAATCTAATTTTGTGGAAAGATACAATTTTAAAACTGTTGAAAGTAAATGGCAAAAATATTGGGAAGAAGAAAAAACTTTTTCAACCAAGATAGATAAGTCTAAAAAAAAATTTTATTGTTTAGAAATGTTTCCATATCCGTCTGGAAAAATCCATATGGGACACGTTAGAAATTACACAATTGGTGACGTTTTAGCAAGATTTAAAGCTCTACAAGGTTACAATGTACTTCATCCTATGGGTTGGGACTCATTTGGTATGCCAGCAGAAAATGCAGCAAGACAAAATAAATTAAGCCCCAAAGAATGGACTGAATCTAATATTTCAGTTATGAAATCACAATTAAAAAAAATTGGACTTTCAATTGATTGGGATAGAGAAATTTCAACATGTTCAGTCGAATATTATAAACATCAACAAGAATTTTTTTTAGAATTATTTGATAAGGGACTAGTTTACAGAAAGGAACAGGATGTAAATTGGGATCCAGTAGATAAAACAGTACTTGCAAATGAACAAGTAATTGACGGCAAAGGATGGAGGTCTGGAGCTCAAGTTGAAAAGAAAAAATTAAATCAGTGGTTTTTTAATATTACTAAATTTTCAAATGAATTATTAGACAGTCTTGGTAGCCTTGATCAATGGCCCAATAAAGTTAAAACAATGCAAAAAAACTGGATTGGAAAATCTTTTGGATGTGAGATAAATTTTGAAATACTTTCATCAAAAAATGTCAAAGAAATTAAATGCTTTACCACAAGACCCGACACATTATTTGGTATGTCTTTTTTGGCTTTATCTGTTGACCATCCTTTATCAAAACTTTACGAAAATGATAAAGAATTTTTAAAATTTAAAGAAAAATGCTCTAAAAATGGTACTACTGAAGAGGCTGTTGCTAACGCAGAAAAGATTGGATTTAAAACTGATCTTGAAGCTATCAACCCATTAGATAAAAATATAAAGGTTCCAGTTTATTTTGCAAATTTTGTTCTTATGGACTATGGTTTAGGGGCAGTTTTTGGTTGTCCAGCTCATGATCAGCGAGATTTAGATTTTGCTATTAAATATAATTTAAATGTTAAAACAGTTGTTACACCTGATAACAACAATCTAAATTTTAAAGTAAACAAGGAGGCATATACCGGACCAGGCTATATTTTTAATTCAAATTTTTTAAATGGCCTGAAGTGTCCTGATGACTCTATAATAAAAACAATAGAGCACTTAGAGAGAGAGAAAATTGGAGTAAAAAAGATCAATTTTAGATTAAAAGATTGGGGTATATCAAGACAAAGATACTGGGGCTGCCCTATACCAATAATTTATGATAAAAAAAATATTCCTCACAAATTACCAAAAGAAATGCTACCTGTTGAACTGCCTAAAATTAATCAATTAGAAGAAACTGGAAATCCACTTGATAAATTAGATAATTGGAAAAATATAAAAATAAATGGAGAAAATTTTACTAGAGAAACAGATACGTTGGACACTTTTGTTGACTCTTCTTGGTACTTTTTAAGATTTTGCTCGCCTAATAATACATCATATGGTTTTTCACATGAGGATATAAATTATTGGATGCCTGTAGATCAATATATCGGAGGCGTCGAACATGCAATATTGCATCTATTATACTCAAGATTTTTTATGCAAGCACTTTCTTATAATAATGAAAAATTTAATATTAAAGAACCCTTTAAAGGTTTATTTACCCAAGGAATGGTTTGTCACGAAACTTATAAAGATGAAAATAACAACTGGATTAGTCCAGATGAATTAATTTCTAAAGATGGAAAGAAATATCTTAAGAATGACAAATCAAAACAAGTTAAAGTTGGGCCTTCAGAGTCTATGTCAAAATCAAAAAAAAATACAATTGATCCAGAGGATATCATTAACAACTATGGTGCCGATTCTGTAAGGCTTTTCATTTTATCAGATAGTCCACCTGAAAAGGACGTACAGTGGTCCGAAGAGGGAATTATTGCCTCATTTAAATTTATTCAAAAATTATGGTCTCTTAACGAAAAAGTTTTGGAAGAAATAAATAAAAATCATACAATAGACAATAGTGATGAATTAAAAAAGTTCACAAATAGATTTATAAAGAAAATTAGTAATAATCTTGAAAATTTTAATTACAATGTAATAATTGCTAACTTGCATGAGATGCATTCTTACCTAAGCAAAGAAGTAATAAAAGGTTACCAGAAAAAAACTATTTTAGAAAATTATAAAAAAATTCTAATATCCATGATGCCTATTTTACCACACTTATCTAACGAATGTATTGAAAGCATTAAAATAGAAAATGATGAATTGAGCTGGCCAATTTATGATGAAAAACAAATTAAAGAAAGTTCAATCAATATAGTTATTCAAATTAATGGAAAAAAAAGAGGATTAATAAACACTAAATTAGACCTAGAAGAGCTAGACTTATTTAAATTGGTTAAAAAAGATCAAAATATATATAAATATATTTCTGATAAAGAGATAAAAAAAAAAATTTATATAAAGAATAAACTTATGAATATAATCATTTAGAAATTATGAAAAATTTAATTTTAATTTTACTTTTATTTCTTTTAAACAGTTGTGGTTATACATCTATTTATAAAAACCAGAAATCACAAGATTTACAAATAAATATCATTGAAACAACAGGCGACAAAGAGATTAACAATCTAATTAAAAACGAATTAAAATTTTATTCTAATAAAGAATCAAATATAAAATATAATATTTCTATCAATTCAAAATATCAAAAAATTATCATTTCTAAAAATTCTGTTGGAGAGGCAACAGACTATAATCTTTTAGTAAATACTATAATTAGTTTTAATAAAGAAGGTGAAAATAATACTTTAAAATTTAATGAAAATATTAATATGAAAAGAAATTCAAATTCTTTTGAACAAAATGATTATGAGAAAAGTATTAAAAAGAATTTTGCATCATCTATTACAGATAAATTTATTATAAAGATATTACAGAAAAAATGATTATTAAATCTTTTGAGATAAATAAAATTAATCTCGATTCAAATAATTTATTTCTTTTATATGGTAAAAATGAGGGCTTTAAAAATGAAGTAACTAAAAATATTCTCAAGAGCAGAAACAACATACTTTATTATGAAGAAAAGGAAATATTAGAAAATGAGGATAATTTTGTAGAAAATTTATTAACAAAATCTCTTTTTGATGATGAAAAAATAATAATTATTAAAAGAGCTACAGATAAAATACTAAAAGTTTTAGAGGAAATCACAGAAAAAAATATAAAAGACATTAAGATTATTTTAGATGCTGATGTTTTAGAAAAAAAATCTAAACTAAGATCTTTCTTTGAAAAAGATAAAAAATTAGTTTGTGTTCCATTTTATCCTGACAACGATCAAACAATATCTAAATTAGCTTACAACTTTTTAAATAATAAAAAAATTTCACTTTCACCTTCAAATATAAACTTGATAGTTAGCAAATGCAGTGGTGACAGAGAAGCTCTTGTCAATGAGCTTCAAAAAATAGAATATTTTGGTAAGAATGGAAAAAAAATTAACAATGAGAATATAGCAAAGCTGATCAATTTAAGCGAAAACCACAGTATATCTGAACTTATTGATAATTGCCTTGCTCAAAACAAAAAAAAAATAATAAGCATCTTAAATGAAAATAATTTTAGCAATGAAGATTGCATTATGATTATTAGATCTTTTATCATGAAAGCAAAAAAGTTACTGGTACTTTCAAAAACATTTGAAACTAACAAAAATATAGATTTAACCATCTCATCAGCAAAGCCACCAATTTTTTGGAAAGAAAAAGAAATAACAAAGCAACAAATTCAAAAATGGAAACCTAAAAATATCAAAAATCTGATCTACGCATTAAGTGAAACTGAATTGCAAGTTAAAAAAAATATAAATAATTCAATAAACTTAATTACAGATTTTATTATAAGCCAGTCTTTATCTGAAGCTAATAGTTAGATTTAATTATATCTATTATTTTGTTTAACTGATCTAAGTCTTTATATTCAAATGAAATTTTTCCTTTATTTCTCTTACTATTTTGTATTTCTACATTTAATCCTATTTTATTTGAAACAGAAAGTTCAAGAGCAATAATATTAGTATCTTTTGTGATCTTTGACTTTTGTCTTTTCTTTTTAAATAATTGTACAAAATTTTCTGCTTGTCTTACTGAAAGTTTGTTTTCAATAATTTTATTTGCTACAAAACTTGCATTGTCTAGACCAACTAAAATCTTAGCATGTCCTGTCGATAACTTTTTAGACTCTATCAATTTTATAACTTCATCTGGTAAAGTAAGTATTCTTAAAGAATTAGCTATATAACTTCTGCTTTTACCAATAAATTTTGAAACTTTTTCTTGGTCATAAGAAAATTCATCTATCAATCTTTTATAGCCTTGGGCCTCTTCAAGAGGGTTAAGATCATGTCTTTGAACATTTTCAACTATTGCAAATTCCAAAGATTTTAAATCATCTGCCTCTGTGATTACAACGGGAACATTGTGAATACCAGCTCTCTGTGCCGCTAGCCACCTTCTCTCACCTGCAATTATTTCAAATTTTGAATTTTCATTATTTGATTTTCTAGCTATGATCGGCTGTATCATTCCTCTTTCTTTTATAGAATTTGTTAAATCTTCTAAGTTTGCCTCATCAAAATTTTTTCTTGGTTGGTATTTGTTTGGTATTAAGTCGCTTACTGGTAGTTGGTTTTTTTGAACCTCTATTTTAGTTTCACCAATTAAAGATGATAATCCTCTTCCAAGACCTTTTTTGATCTTATCCATTAAGCAGCACTCCCAATTGTTGACTCTTGATTTATAAATTCATCGGTAAAGCTAAAATAAGATTTACTGCCAGGACATGATTTATCATAGATTAAAACTGGCATTCCATGAGAGGGTGCTTCTGATAATCTCACATTTCTTGGTATTACTGTTGAATAAACCTTTTCATTAAAATAATCTCTAGCTTCTTTTTCGACTTGTGAAGAAAGCTTATTTCTTTTGTCATACATGGTCAAAAGGATCCCTCGAATTTTTAAATCAGGATTTAAACTTACTTTTATCCTCTCAATAGTTTTCATTAATTGAGTTAGACCCTCAAGTGCAAAGAATTCTGTTTGCAAAGGTACCAGAAGTGAGTTGGAGCAGACAAGCGCCATAACTGTAAGAAGACTTAGGGAAGGTGGACAATCAATTAGCACATAATCGTAAGATCCTCTAGAATTGTTTAAATACGTGCTTAATTTAACCTTTAACAAAAAGGCTCTATTACTATCATCAGCTGTTTCAACTTCAAGTCCAGACAAATCTACATTGGAAGTGATTATATCTAAATTTTCAAACTCTGTTTTCTTGATTATCTGATTAATCTCTCTAGTTCCATTCAATACCCCATAAATTGTGTCGCTTGAGTTATCTACATTTGATAATCCAAGACCTGTTGTGGCATTTCCTTGAGGATCCAAATCAATAACTAAAATTTTTTTATTAAGTTGAGTTAATCCAGCAGCTAAATTAATAACGGTTGTTGTTTTTCCTACCCCACCCTTTTGATTTATTACTGAAATAATTTGCATTTAATTTTTCTTATATCTTTTTTTATTTTTCTTAGTAATTTTTTTTATATTTAATAAAAATGAATCCTCATTCGTTAAACTTTTTTTTTCTATATACTCTAAATCCCAATCGCTTTTAGATTTTTCAAATATTTTTTTTCCGCTCTTTCCCATAAAAAAAATTAAATTTTTATATTTTGAAAAATTTTCATAAACTAAATCTAAAACCACTGGCATTGGCTTGAAAGCTCTAGACATTATAGTACCTGTTTCCAAATTTTTTATTTCAAAAATATTTTTTTGAAAAATTTTTGTATTTAAGTTTAGTTTTTCTGAGACTTCCTTTAAAAAACGGCTTTTATGGTAGCTTTTTTCATAAAGGTGCACATTCATACTATTTTTCATGTTTTTAAGTATAATTGCCACTATAATTCCCGGCATACCAGCACCTGAACCTAAATCTGTGGTTGTATTACAATTAAAGTTAACAAAATCAATGATTTGTGCAGAATCAATTATATGACGTTCAATTATAGATTTTTTTGATGATGTTTTTTGGCTGATTATATTAATTTTTTTATTTTTTTCAATAATCATGGATATATAGTTTTCAAAGTCCAAAAATGTTTCACGTGAAACATTTAAGTCATTAAGTTTTGAGTATGAATTTAAAATTTCTTGGTCCATTAAGCTATATGCTTAATAGACTTTCTTTTAACGTGTGACAACAAAATATATACAGCAGCTGGTGTAATTCCATCAATTCTCAGTGCTTGTCCCATTGTTTTAGGCTTTATTGCTTTAAATTTAGCTTTTACCTCATTTGACAATCCTGAAAGACCATCATAATTGATTTTATCAGGTATTATAAGGTTTTCATCTCTTTTAAAGGCTAAAATATCAGCTTTTTGCTTCTTCAAATAACCCCTATAATGAGCATTAATTTCAACCTGTTCATCAATTTCTTTGCTAAAAAAAGGTACATCAGTCCAAATTTCCCTAATTTTATTCATATCAACCCCTTTTTGAGTTAATATTTCATTAGAAGATCTTAAAACGCCGTCTTTTGCTATTTTTATACCAAATTCATCAGCTTTATTAGGTGATATAGTTGATTGACCCATTTTTACATTAATTTGACTAATTTTGTCGAATTTATCTAGATAAAGAACCTTTCTTACATCACCAATTAATCCAATTTCTATTCCTTTGGCAGTTAATCTTTGATCTGCATTATCGGATCTAAGACTTAATCGATATTCTGCTCGTGATGTAAACATACGATATGGTTCGGCCACACCTTTAGTTACTAAATCATCTATCATCACTCCTATGTAAGCATCAGATCTATCTAATATAAAGGGTTCTAATTTTTTATGAGATAAAGCAGCATTTATCCCAGCTACAAGGCCTTGAGCTGCCGCTTCTTCATATCCTGTTGTTCCATTAATCTGCCCAGCAAGATAAAGATTGCTAATCTTCTTAGTCTCAAGTGTTAAAAGCAGTTCTCTTGGATCTATATAGTCATATTCTATAGCATATCCTGGCCTTATAATGGATACATTCTCTAAACCATTGATATTATTACATATTTCTTGCTGTACATCAGATGGAAGTGATGTAGAAATTCCATTTGGGTAAATTGTATGGTCATTTAACCCTTCCGGCTCTAAAAAAATCTGATGTCGACCCTTGTCAGCAAATTTTACTATCTTGTCTTCAATAGATGGGCAGTATCTGGGTCCAACACCTTGAATGCTACCAGAGTACATAGCACTCTTAGATAAATTTTTTTCAATAATTTTATGAACCTTATCGTTAGTATAAGTCATACGACATGAAACTTGTTTGTTAATATTTTTTTTAGTTAAGAAAGAAAAAAAATAAGGATCATCATCTGCAAACTGTTCTTCTAAATTTTCATAATTAATTGTTCTTGAGTCAAGTCGGGGAGGGGTTCCTGTTTTTAATCTTCCTATTTTAAAATTGTATTTTTCTAATTGTTCACTTAATCCTGTTGAAGGTTTCTCATCATACCTTCCAGCAGGTGTTCTTTCATCGCCTATATGTATCAAGCCATTTAAAAAAGTGCCTGTTGTTAGTATTAGCTTAGAACATAAAACTTTTTTACCTTCTTTAGTTATAAAACCAGTTATTGTATTTTTAACAAAAATAAATTTTATTACAGGATCAGCAAAAATGCTTAAATTACAGTAGTTTACAAGTTTTTCTTGCATATATTTACGATATAGTGATCTATCAGATTGAGTTCTTGGACCTCTTACAGCTGGACCTCTACTTCTGTTTAATAATCTAAATTGAATACCTGATTTATCCGCAACCTCACCCATAACACCATCGAGGGCATCTATCTCTCGTACTAAATGTCCTTTACCCAAACCACCAATTGCTGGGTTACATGACATCTCTCCAATTGTTTCTTTCTTGTGAGTAAATAGGGCAGTGTTAACTCCTAGTCGTGCAGAAGCTGCTGCAGCCTCACAACCAGCATGTCCACCACCTATTACCACAACATCAAAAGATAAATCATTTTTCATAAGCTAAATTTATAACTGATTATTATATTTACAAGGTGAGTATATATTTGCTTAAATAAGCATTAGTTATTAGTAATTTTAAGAGGAAAAAGGTTAAAAATACAAGGAAAATAGACTATTATTTACCTATACAGAAATCGTTGAAAATACTGCCTAATATCTCCTCAACATCGACTTTTCCAACAATCATACCAAGATGTCGAGTAGCTAACCTTAAATCTTCCGCAGCTTTGTCAAAATCTTCATCTTCACTTTTTTTATTAAAATCTTTTAGATGCTCTAAGCACTGTTCAAGATGTTGTCTGTGTCGTTCTCTTGTAATTAAAATATCATCACTTGTTAAAAATTTATTTTTTAAATTATTTTTTATTTTTAAAATTAATTCATCAATGTTTAAATTTTCTTTAATTGAAATTAATACATGATCTAATTTTTTGATTTCTGGATCAATATCTCCCTTCAAAAGATCTGATTTATTAATTACTAAAATTGCATTTTGATCCAACAAACTCTTCAAAAAATCAGTTAAATCAAGGTTTTTAGCATCAACCACTACCAATTTTAAATCAGCTTCTTCTGCTCTATTTAAAGATAATTTAATACCTTTCCTTTCAATTTCATTTTTAGAATCTCTTATACCGGCAGTATCAGAAACAATTACTGGATAACCATTAATGTTCAGATGAGTTTCGATTACATCTCTTGTTGTCCCTGCAATTTCTGAAACTATTGCAACATCTCTATTTGATAGATGATTTAAGAGACTAGATTTTCCTGCATTGGTTGGTCCAAGAATTGCAATCTTAAAACCTTCTCTTATTCTTTCTCCAACCTTTTGATCATTTAAAATTTTTTCAATATTTTTTAAAACATCATCAGAACTTTTTTTAATTTCTACTAAAATATCATTTGGCAAATCTTCATCTGGAAAGTCTATTTTAGCTTCAATATGAGATAAAATTTTTAAAAGTTTTTGTCTTAAAAAATTAAATTGATCTGAAGATTTTCCATTCATGATTTTAATCGCTTGTTGTCTTTGAATTTCAGTTTCTGAAGAAATTAAATCTGCGATACTCTCGGCTTTAAGTAAATTTATTTTTCCATTTTGAAATGCAAGTTTTGTAAACTCACCCGGTTCAGCTAGACGACAATTTTCTATGTATGAAATAGACATGTGAAGAGCATCAATAACAGCCTTACTTCCATGCACCTGTATTTCAGCCATATCTTCACCTGTGTAGCTCTCAGGCCCAGGAAACCATAGTATTATGCCTTCATCGATTAGCTCAGAAGTGTTGATTTTATTAATTTTTCTAAGAGTTGCTACTCTTGGTTTCGGAACATTTTTACCAGTTAATAATTGAACAGCTTTAGAGGTTTCGGGTCCTGAAATTCTTATAACAGCAATACCAGATACACCGGGTCCAGTCGATAAAGCATAAATTGTCATAACATAGTATAACTTTTTTTTATAGTTTTTTTAGCAAATTAAAAAAATCTCTTGAAAATTTATCGACATTAAATAATGGACTTGTAATTGCTTCATTGTAAATTTTTTTTCTAATACTAACTAGATAATTTTTATTAGTAGCTAAATTTACTGCTTTTTTAATATAATCATCTTCATCTGAAGCTATAAGTTCTTCCATTTTAATATTTCTATTTATAGACTCTCCACATCTTGAATTAAAATTATACCCTTTCATTGTTAATACAGGCACCCCCATCCAAATTGACTCGAAAGAAGTTGTAACACCATTCCATGGAAATGTATCCAGAGCTATATCTATTTTTTGGTATAAATTTAAATGATTTATGAATTCTTTTTCAGGTGGTAAAAAAGATATAGACTGTTTAACATTGTTAGTATCGAATAAGTCTTCAAGATAATTAATATCTTTTTTAGTTGGTGACTTAATTATTAATTTTGAGTTTGGAATTTTCTTTAAAATATCTGACCATATTTTAACTACAGATGAATTGATTTTATTGAAATTATTAAATGAACCAAAGGTTATATAGTCATTTTTTAAAACAGGAGCTGGATATTCTTGTCTCCGAAATTCAAAACCCTTATGACAATTCCATATATTTGGGAGAAACATTACTTTTTCTGAATATTGATCTATTTCATTTTCGTATATCAAATTAGGATCAGCAATCAAATAATCCATATTCTTGATCCCAAGCGTATTGCAGTATCCCAACCAAGATATTTGAATTGGTGAAACTCTATTTTTAAATAAAGCTATTCTATTTGAAGAACTTAGGCCCATTATATCAAAAGTAATATCTATATTTTTTTTTCTTATGAAATTGATTGCTTCTATATCGTTTAACTTAGAGATATTAAAAGTACCATCTACTAACTTCTTGAAATTTTCAACACCCTCATCTTCAATTTTGTGATTTAAAAACAGATATAATTCAAATTCTTTTTTGTTATATGAAGTACATATAGTTTTTAAAAAAAAAGTTATTGAATGAGATTTGTTTATATCTGAAGACAAAAATCCAATTTTAATTTTATTATTCTTTTTATTTGATAGGTTTACAAGTTTTTCGTTGGGGATATTGGGTATATGTAAGTCTAAAAGTTTAGTAAATTTATTATAATCTTTTTGTTTCCAGTAAGTTTTGTAATTATTAAAAAAAATCCAAGAAGTAAAGGTTTGTAAATTTAAATCATTTTTTTCATATAATTTTTTATAGTAAATGAGTATAGTATCTATTTGATTTAATCTTTTAAAAATTCTAATTCCCATAGAAATTAGTTTTGGATTATATCCAAATTTATTTTCTGCTTCTTTAAAAAACTTAACACTTTGATCTAAGAAAAATTTAGAAAAATTAGATGTATCTTGATGCCCCAGATAATCATCAAGATCGGCGGCGGCATTTAAATAATTAATCAGCGCATTTAAACCATCTTGTGAATTTTTATCTTTTAAATATGCTTCTTCAAATTCTGATAGGGATTGTTTGTAAATTTCTCTGCTTCTTTGTTGTGATAATCTTGAAATAGCCAAAATATTTAAAATTTCTGAAGATTTTTTCTCAAATTTAGACTCAATTAGGAATATTATTTCTGAAAATCTTTTTTGAAGAAAAAGATTCTTTATTTCATTATTAATTGTCATTTTGACAATTTTAGTATGTTAAAATGATTTTTTATATATTTTTTTTTAAATTAGGCTGGTTTGTTCATTGAGTTAAAAAACTCAGCGTTGTTTTTTGTATCTTTTAATTTTGAATTTATAAATTCAATTGCATCCATTGTTCCCATTGGTGCTATTATTCTTCTTAAAACATTCATTTTTTGAAGGTCGTTTTTATCAAATAACAATTCTTCTCTCCTTGTTCCTGATTTTGTTATATCAATCGCTGGGTAAATTCTTTTGTCAGCAATTTTTCTATCTAAAACGGTTTCGCTATTACCCGTACCTTTAAATTCTTCAAAAATTACTTCATCCATTCTACTACCTGTATCGATTAAAGCAGTTGAAATAATTGTTAAAGAACCTCCTTCTTCAATATTTCTTGCAGCACCAAAAAACCTTTTGGGTCTTTGGAGTGCGTTCGCATCTACACCACCAGTTAACACTTTTCCAGAACTTGGTATTACAGCATTATATGCTCTTCCTAGTCTAGTTATAGAATCCAACAATATTACCACATCTTTTTTATGTTCTGTTAATCTTTTTGCTTTTTCAATAACCATTTCAGCAACAGCAACGTGTCTTTGTGCTGGCTCATCAAAAGTAGAGCTTATAACCTCGCCCTTAACAGTTCTTTGCATATCAGTTACTTCTTCTGGTCGTTCATCAATCAGTAAAACCATCAAATAACTCTTTGGATAATTTTTAGCAATTGAGTTTGCAATACTTTGTAAAATCATTGTCTTACCAGCTTTTGGTGGTGAAATTATTATCGATCTTTGGCCTTTTCCAATAGGACTGACTAGGTCAATTAATCTTGGTGTTAAATCAGGTTTTTTTTCTACTTTAGTTGTCTCAACTTCCATAACCATTTGTTGATCTGGATAAAGTGGAGTTAAGTTATCGAATGCAATTTTATGTCTTGCCTTTTCTGGTTCTTCAAAATTAATTTTACTAACTTGAAGTAATGCAAAATATCTTTCACCTTCTTTTGGCGCTCTAACTGGTCCTTCAACTGTGTCACCCGTTCTTAATCCAAATTTTCTTATCTGGCTAGGGCTAACATAAATATCATCAGGTCCTGGTAAATAATTTGACTCCATTGCTCTTAAAAAACCAAAACCATCTTGTAGTAATTGCAAAACACCCGCACCTGTAATTTCTTCTTTTTCAGCAACTTTTTTTAAAATTGCAAAAAGAATTTCTTGTTTTCTTAATGTGCTGGCATTCTCAATACCAAGTTCTTCTGCTTGAGAAATAAGCTGTTCAGACGATTTTAATTTTAACTCTTGGATATTCATGATTTTAATTTTTTAAGGACTATAAAGATACTTCTAATATATATGCTACAATTGTTATTACAACCTTAGATTGGCTTAAAAATGACTAAAAAAACTATCAAAATCAGCATTATTGTAGGAACTTCATTAATAATTCTAAAAAATTTTGGGGATCTGATATTAGAATTATTTTTTAACGATACAAGACATTTACCAAGATAATCATTATACGCTGATAACAAAATAATTAAAACAATTTTTATTTGCATCCAAAGTTGAGAGAATATTTCTATCCCATTTAAATAGATTAGGGCTAAACCAAAAACCCAAGTAAAGATCATCGCAGGACGCATTATATAATAGTAAAGTTTCCTTTCCATTACTTCAAAAATATCGGTAGCCTCTTTTTTCTCTTTGTTCTCAACGTGGTAAACAAAAATTCTTGGAAGATATAAAAGACCTGCCATCCAAGAAACAACGGCTATCAAGTGCAAACTTTTAAATATCAAATAACTATTCATAATTTAAACATGGACATTTAATAAATTGATTTGGACATCGTATCTTTGGAGGAAAAAGTTCTCCATTAAAATTACAGTCTTGTTTTTTAATTATTA
>Ga0206677_10003090_pt1 | contig 14232 bp, 12 predicted proteins | sample M130m12015metaG_FD_155475 | JGI IMG/M metagenome (GOLD analysis project Ga0206677, IMG submission 155475) | Ammonia-oxidizing marine archaeal communities from Monterey Bay, California, United States - M1 30m 12015 | ecosystem: Environmental > Aquatic > Marine > Intertidal zone | place: USA... | reverse complement strand
TCTAGTTCTAATAGCAGCTCTAGCAGTAGCTCCAGTAGCAGCTCTAGCAGTAGTTCTAGCAGTGGTTCCAGCAGTAGTTCTAGCAGTAGCTCGAGTAGCAACTCTAACAGCAGCTCCAGCAGCGGCGGTGCAGGGTCGAGCAGCCCCAGCACGGGTGGCACAAGTGGTGCTTCCCCGCCTGCGGGAACCGGCAGCACAGCCGGCACACCTGGCTCCGGCGATGCGTCGTCGACGGCAGGCGCGGGGCAGACTGGCAATGAAGCAGAGGCCGGTGATCCGGGCTTCGGTGACGTCGCCGGCAGTGCCGATCTGCCCTCAATGGTCGATACCTTACCCACCTTTGATGAAGACTATGGCGCCACCGGAGCGGGCGACGCCTCGATGCCGGGCGCGAAAGAAAGCGATGAAGACGGCAATGGAGACAGCGGCTCAGACACCGCCGTAGCGGGCGGCACAAAGGGCGCCCCCGGCAATGCATCATCGGGAGCAGGGACACGGGCAGGCGGCGGCATGGACTCGAATAGAGGCGCTGAGGGACCACTGACGTCGGCTGAGCGCGTTGCGATATTGGATCGTCAACTGGAGGAGAGTACCCGCGATTTCGATGGCATCATTTACGACGAAGAACAACGCCAGCGAGAAGCCGATCGAGCACGAACGACTCAAACCAGCGAATCATCGGCACAAACCAACACCGCAGCAGAAGAGAGCACCTTCGGAGGCAGCGTTGCTAGCACGGGCAACAGCTCAGTGGGTGGCGGTATAGGTGGGAGCCGCGGTAATGCCCCGCCGACGGATGGCGCCAAGTACCCGCCACCGGGTGACATACCGGCTGGCAACGATGACGATGTGGTCGCGCGACAACTGCGCGAAGCCGCCATGCGTGAGGCAGATCCAGAGGTTCGCGAAAAGCTGTGGGATGAGTATCGCAAATACAAAGGCATCGAGGTCCCCGCGTCATGACCCGAAGCGTGGTTAGTCTGCTACTTGCCCTGAGTCTTTTGACCGGCTGTGTCACAGAAACCGTCAAATCAACGTCTGTTCCCGTGCTCGACGCGCCAGAAACTCCTGTTCCTGATGCCGAATTACTGGATGTCGGCGTGGTTATCCTGGATCCCGGAATCAGCAGTGTCGAAGACGAGGAGCAGGTCTACCCAGAGGTCCGTCGAGCCGAGGCCACCTTTATGGCGACCGAGCTAGCCGATGTTCTGACCGAGCAAGGAGGTTGGGGCGCGGTCAGAGTGGTACCTGATGAGCGACAGTTCTCTGATCTTTTGGTGCGCGGCACGATCTTGCAGTCTGACGGCGAAGCACTGGAACTGAAAATACGCGTGTCTGACGCACGCGGCACCGTATGGCTCGATAAACGCTACACCGGCATCACCAGTCGCTACGCTTATGAGCAAGGCACTCGCACCAAGCAAGACCCGTTTCTGTCGGTCTACAGAATGATTGCCAATGACATGCTCGCTGCTTTTCAGCGACTGCCTGCCGACGAGCGCACCACCATTCGGCGCGTCGCCGAAATGCGATTTGCGCGCGATTTCGCCAGTGGCGCCTTCGCCGATTATCTTAACGAAGACCCTTCTGGGCAGGTGACCCTGCGCAGATTGCCATCGGAAGAAGACCCCATGCTGGCGCGCGTGCGCGGTTTGCGTCAACGACACTACGTCTTTGTTGATACGCTTCAGGGTCACTACACCGGCTTTTCTGACGACATGTACACCCCATATCAGGAGTGGCGCAAAGCGAGTTACGAGGAGACTGTCGCGCTACGAGAACTCGAGAGCGAGGCCAAACGTGAAATGATCGCAGGCGGCGCCGCGATACTCGCGGGCATCGTGGCACAAAGCTCTGGCAGCAGCATGACACGCAGCGCTGGCGCGATCGGTGTGGTCGGTGGCGGTGCATTGCTCAAGCGAGGACTAGAAAAGCGCGCCGAGTCGAACATCCACTCCTTAGCATTAGAGGAACTCGGCCAGTCCCTTGATGCAGAGATCACTCCCCGCGTCATCGAGTTAGAAGATCGAACCGTGCGCTTAACCGGCAATGTTGAAGACCAATACGACCAGTGGCGCGAGCTGTTAGCGGATATTTATGCCGCAGAATTAGCCGCCCTCGAGCCGCCACAACCTGAGCCCCACTCACCCTCACTGCTTCCTGACACGCAGGACCCGTGAGCGAATACAAAGAACAACCTCTCTCAGCAACAACCTTTGAGCCTGCACCCATTGCGGCCAATAGCGTTGCAACAGAGGAAACCAAAGCAGTACGCAGACCCGCCGTGATCGGCCTAGGACTCGCAGGCCTCCTCCTCTTATTTGTCTTTTTTGTCTTGCCCAGTCTCGTCGCACCGGATGATCCGACCCAGCTAGGAGCCATAGCAGACAACAACGCAGGCACAGCAGAGGGCTCCTCATTCCCGAGCACTGCCAGTGCAACGCCTGAAGTCGGCGAGGGACGCAGTCCCTTTGCTGAGGCGCAAGAAAGCGCGCTCCGGCGTGAAGCACAAGAGATACTGCAAGCACTGCTCAGCAAGCAGAGCACATTAGAGGCACTCGGCGCTGCGCGATGGGCAGAGACGACCTACCGCGATGCGCTCGAGCAGGCCGCACTGGGAGATACGGCTTACCGAGCGCGCGACTTTCAGCAAGCGATCGTATCCTATCAAGCCGGAGTAGAGCGACTCGAGGCCCTAGAAGAGGGCTTACCGGGGCGGATTGACGCCTTGTTCGCCACATTGACACTGGCCATTGAAGCGGGTGACCTACTGGCGGCTCAGGCACGGCTCAACGAACTCGTCGAGATGGCGCCGACGGACAGTCGGGTCTTCGATTTGAGCGACCGCGTCAGCGCATTACCGCAGGTCATCGGCTCCTTAGAAGCCGCAGCGTTAGCTGAGGCCGAGAATGATTATGCGACCGCCGTCAACAACGCCGAGATCGCGACGCAAGCTGACCCATTGCATTTGCGAGCACAGCGCCGTCTCAGCGAGTTACAAGTAGCACTGACGCAACAGCGTTTTACCGGCGCCATGACTGCAGGCTACGCCGCGCTCGCTCAGGCTGAGTTCGAACGCGCGAAAGATCAATTTGAGGCGGCGGCGCGACTGCAGCCCGGCGCGCCAGAACCGAGTGCGGCACTGGCTGAACTGGAGCAGGCCCGAACTCAAGCCAGGTTACTGTCGATCAGAGAGCAAGCTGAACGCGCAGCGCAAGAAGAACGTTGGCAAGATGCCATTGCCCTCTTCAACGAGGCTTTGGCCATTGATGCGCTCATCTTGTACGCGAATGAAGGCATTGCAAGAGCGCAACCGCGTGCCGATCTCGACGAGCGACTCGACGCTATTGTCACGGAAAAGAATCGACTGATCGATCGGCGCGTACTGCGCCTCGCGCAGGAAACACTCGATGAGGCGCAAAAGGTGCCTTCGCCCGGAACGCGACTCCAACGTCAAATCGTGGCGGCAACAGCCACCATTGACTATGCCACCACCCCGGTCACGGTAGAGATGAACTCAGATGGATTAACCGACATCACCGTGCTACGGGTTCAACGACTGGGATTGGTTCAGCAACAAATCCTCACCTTGCGGCCCGGGACCTACACGGCAGTGGGTATGCGCAATGGATTCCGTGACGTACGCATCCAGTTTGAAGTAAAACCTGGTCAGCTGAATGCAATTGACGTTCGCTGCGTCGAGGCCATTTGAGGATGCGTGATGACTGAGCGAGACGAAGCGCTGACAGCGGCAACTTTTGAGCCGACCACGAATAAGGCCACATCAGATCGGCTAGCGCCTGCGCAATTTGAACCACTGAGTCAAGCGACACCCAGTGTGAGACGCCTGCCTCTGCGCTCGATCGCGATGACGATGATCGGCCTGCTCTTCGCCACAATTTTACTGTTTTTGTTTACGGCTCGCTCACTGACGCTCAACATCGAAGCCGAAAGCGAAGTCACTTACGCCCTAGACGGACTGCACTGGTCATTTGGCGATCGGCTACTGGTGCGTCCCGGGGATTACGCACTTGAGATCAGTGCCGAGGGTTACCACCCCTATGCCCAGACCATTTCCGTTGGCGACGCCGAGTCTCAACGACTCGACATTCAGCTCGCTCCCTTACCCGGTGTGGTGGCAATCACGACACAGCCGGCAGGCGCCGCACTCACCGTCAACGACTCGCCCATTGGGACGTCACCGGCCACCGACGTCATCCTTGAGGCAGGCATCTACCAGGTGACGGCAGAGTTGACGCGTTATCAGTCATGGCAACAAGAGGTCACCGTCACCGGCCGCAACCAAAGTCAGACACTTGACGTCGCACTCGCACCGGATTGGGCGCAAGTACGATTCACCACGATCCCTCCAGTCTCATCCGCCACGGTGGATGACGAGCCCGCCGCCATCACAGCAGATGGTGTTGACGTTTTATCAGGCGAACATACCCTGACACTCAGCGCACCGGGATTCTTACCGGAAAACATTGCCCTGAGTATCGTCGCCGGCGTCGATAAAGATTTGGGCACCATCACCCTCACACCCGCCGATGCGACACTCACCTTGTCGAGCCAACCCAATGGCGCGAGCGTGACAGTCGATGGCGCCTTCACTGGCTTGACGCCCCTAGTCGTGCCCTTAAGTCCCAATCAGCCCCATCTGCTGCAGCTGTCCAAGGCAGGCTTTGAGCCAAAAACCGTTCGTCTCTCACTGACGCGCGGTGAGACAGCAGAGCAATCCATTGCGCTGACGCCCGAATTGGGCACAGTGCGCTTCACGCTGGAGCCACCAGAAGCCGAGCTGATCATCAATGGTGAGGGCATGGGCTCCGGGAGCCAGACATTGGCGTTACCTGCAATCGCGCAGCGTATTACCATTCAATTGGCGGGCTACGCCTCCTATGAGACCTCCGTCTTACCTAGGCCGGGTCTCGCGCAGCAAGTTAACGTGACCTTACTGACGGAGGCTGCAGCCAGAAAGGCAGCCATGACGCCTACGATCACAACCCCTCTGGGCCAGACACTCGTATTGGTTGATCCGTCAGTTGAATCGCAAAACCCTTTCACGATGGGCGCGTCACGACGCGATCCAGGACGGCGCGCTAATGAAGTGGAGCACGAAGTGAAACTTAAGCGCGCGTTTTATATCGCGGCAACCGAGACAACTAACGCGCAATTTAGACAATTTGAAGCCACTCATGATTCCGGACTGATAGAGAGCTACTCTCTCGATCGCGACCACCAACCGGTTGCCGGCGTGAGCTGGCAACAAGCTGCCAGTTTTTGTAACTGGCTCAGCCTACGCGAGGGTTTGGCGCCGTTTTATCGCGAGCAACAAGGCATCATTGTCGGCTTCAACACCGGTAGTGTTGGCTATCGCCTTCCCAGTGAGGCGGAGTGGGCGTTTGCCGCTCGGGTTGAGGGAGACCAATTACGACGCTTTGCCTGGGGCGATGCCTTTCCGCCGTCCAAAGCCGTCACTAATGTGGCTGACAACACCTCTGCGCTGGTGACCGGTCGTATTTTAAACGGGTACACCGACCAGTTTGTCGTATCGGCCCCGGTGAGCAGTTTCCCCCCAAATCATCGCGGCTTATATGATATGGGTGGTAATGTGGCCGAGTGGGTTCACGACGGTTATCGCATTCCCTCCGCTAATGCCGAGCTCTCCATTGACCCACTCGGCGCGCAGCGGGGAGATAACTATACGGTTCGTGGCGGCAGCTGGGCATTGAGTCGTTTATCAGAATTGCGACTGACGTTTCGAGATTATGGAGAAAGAGGGCGAGATGATCTGGGCTTCAGGATTGCGCGTTATGCAGAGTAAGCCATCGATGCAATGGCGGCGTTCCCTAGTGACCTTCACTGCGGCCATAAGCTGCGCTGCCATTGGCTTCGCCCAAGTGGCTGATGACACGGCTGAGCGCACAAGCACAACAGAGACGGATAATCAGGCAGTCGAACCCGTAACACCACCCGACACCGTGACGGACAATGACTCAGGCAGCGTCGTAGACTATGAGCCGAGCGAATCTATTTCAGAGGACCTTTCCGTGTCCTTCCCCGTCGATATTTAATCGAGACAGGAGCTGTCTATGAAGCTACGCCTGCCATCAGAGTTTCTTTATCAACTCTTTGCGCTGCTGATCGCCGTGATTGTGGTGCACGCCGCTTATGTGGGTGTGATACGACCCAGTGCCGACGCGCAATTGGCGACTCAGGCTGCTCAGCAAGCAGCGGGCGAGGACCCTACCGGTAATCGATCGATTGCGATCGTGATTAAGGATTTTGAACAAGAGGCCTGCTTTATTCTCATGCTCTGGGCGCTTGCGATCATGGGCTTTAAGGCCTCGCGCACGCGAGCAGAGACCCTGATGCTCAATCAAGCGTTAATCGCGATTGCAGAAGGGACTAGCATCCTACCTCGAGACGCGAGAGAACAATCGCGCTCACTCGAAGCATTGCCCACAGAAGAGCAGGATTACCTCCTTCCCCGCGCCCTCGCGAGTGCCTTGAGCCGTTTTACGACCACCGGCAGTATTCCTGCCGTATCGGATGCAGTCAGGGAGCAGTGTGATATCGAGGCGGATCGTCTGGACTCAGAGCTGTCCATGGTGCGTTATATCTCGTGGGCCATTCCCTCTATTGGGTTTATCGGTACCGTGCGCGGCATTGGCGACGCGCTCGGTCAGGCCTACAAAGCAGTGGAAGGGGATATTTCAGGGGTGACGGTGAGTCTAGGCGTCGCCTTTAACAGTACCTTTGTGGCCCTGGTGCTCTCTATTCTGATCATGTTTGCCCTGCACCAATTACAGCTATCACAGGAACGGCTCGTCCTCAGCACCCAGCGCTATATCGACCGCAACCTCATTCGTCACCTCTCGGTACCGCGCAACTGATGCGCTTACTGGATTGTAACGACGCCGCACTGAGGCTATGGCACGAGGGTGAGGCGCAGTGGTCACCGGGGCTCGCTTGGTTCAATGACGGGCGTTACCAGTTTGGTGAGATCGCCTGGCAGCAAGCGAGGCGCGCGCCACGTGAAGTGAATACACGTTATTGGCACCGGCTCGCAACTCAGCCGCTGAGTCCGGCATTGGGACCCGCGCGACACACGGCCGATTTAGCGCACGCCCACCTTGCCACGCTCTTCCCCGATAACGCCATCGATGAACCGGTGGCGTTAGCGATACCTGGCGCCATGGACGCGGGACAACTGTCACTCCTGCTGGGTATTTTGCAGACGCTGCCCGTGACGATCAGCGCGGTCATCCATCGCAGCGCTCTGATGGGTGCGCATCTCGGCCAGCCTTGTGCGCATATTGAACTGCAGTTGCACCAAGCCAGCATCACCGTGATTGGCATCGACAACGGGGAAGCACACGTTGGCGATACTGGATTGCTGCCCGGATGTGGATTGTTGGGTTTACTGGATGAGATAGCAGAGGCAATTGGGCAGCAATTCGTAGCGCAAACGCGTTTTGATCCGCAGCGCCGCGCCGATACCGAGCAAGCACTGTACGAGCAAATACCCGAGCTCTTGAAAAAGCTCTCAACGCAACCCGAAGTCAGCTGCACGGTGGACGATCATACCGCCCGCATTAACGCCGACACGCTGCGGCCCGTTGGCGAGATGCTCTCACGCGAGTTGCGACAGGCGTTACCTGACTCGATCGAGCACATTGCCCTAGACACGTTGTTGTCAGACCTGCCAGGACTCTCACTCCCCCACCCCACCACCGAGGTCGCACCCAGTGATCTGTGGCAAGCGATAGGTGCTCATCTGGTTCCCACAGAGGGGGAGCTGGTGTTTCAGCGACGGCTGGCATGCCAAAGGCATGACAGCGAAACATCGCCTAGCACTCCAGCAGTCGCCGAACCGTCATCGTTACAGCCCGCGCCTTCACAGGAGGCAATGCAAGCCACTCACCAGGTCGTGTCAGGCTGCGCAAGGCTGATGGTCGCTGGAGCGCCCATCGCGCCTGGCGTCGAACTGGCAGCCCCCGGCACCTTATTGATTTCACCGAACACGCTCGTTCACCTCAACGGTCAACCTTGCGAGGGCGAAGTGTCGATTCGGCCTGGAGACCGATTGGTCGTGGGGACCCTCGAGGTACTGTTTATCTCAATGGAGGTTTAATTTTTGGCACGCCGAAAACGCCAAGCTTCCACCTTTAACCTGAGCTTCCTCGATATCATGTCCTGTGGCTTTGGCGCCGTGGTATTAGTATTCCTGATTATTGACCACTCACTAGAAATCGAAATCCAGACCGTCAACGCAGAGGTACTCGCCGAAGTGAATCTGCTGGATGAGGATATTCGTGAGGGTGAGGCGGGGCTGGTTCGCCTTCGCAATGCGCTCGATGAAGCAGACCTCGAGATCGTTGAAGCCGATGGTTTAGCAACCCGTATTACTGAAGAACTCGATGAATACGAAGCCCTGATCGCCTCGATTGAAGAATCGGGTGTGAGCGAGACTGACGCCGTGACTCAGCTAAAAGCGGAGATCAATCAATTAGAAGAAAAAATCCGACTCCTTCAAGAAGCGGCCGAAGCTGAAGCTGGTCGCAGTGCACGAGAATTCGTCGGAGAAGGGAACCGGCAGTACCTGACCGGCCTGAACCTAGGCGGGGATCGCATCATCATTTTGGTCGATACCTCCGCCAGTATGCTGGCGAACCAGTTAATCAACGTGATTCGCTTACGCAGCATGGATGAAGCACTGCAAAAACAGGCCGGCAAATGGACGCGAACACTCGATACCGTAGATTGGCTGACTGCCCAGTTACCCGTTAACGCGCAATTTCAGGTGATGACGTTCAACACCGAAGCCGCACCGGTGCTCCCTGGTACGCAGACACAATGGCTTGAGGTAGCCGATACGCCCAAGCTAGAAGCGATCAGCGCCGCGCTGCGCGAGCGGGTGCCCGCTGGTGGGACGAGTTTATACAATGCGTTCGAAGCCCTGCGTGCCCTACCCACACCACCGGATAATATTTTTTTGCTGACCGACGGCTTACCGACGCAGGCTGAGCGGCCACCCCGCGGTAGCAAAGTGAGTGGCAACCAGCGCCTCCAATTTTTCCGAGACGCGATCCGACGGCTACCGAGCAATGTGCCGGTCAATATCGTTCTATTTCCTATGGAGGGAGATCCGATGGCGGCATCGGAATACTGGCAGTTGGCACAAGCCTCCAGCGGCAGCTTTTTGTCACCCTCCATCGACTGGCCCTGAGGCATCATCTTGCGACAACGACGCCCCCCACCTGAGTTCTCACTATCCTTTTTGGACGTCATTTGCTGTGGTTTTGGTGCCGTCATTTTATTACTCATGATTACCAAAACCGTGCAACCACAGGTGATTGAAAAAGCCACCATTGATGCCGAGGCGGCTATCGCGCAGCTCACCGAACAGCTCTTTGAGATTCGTGGCGAAACCACCATTCTCAACCGCGATCTCACGGTCAAGCGAGAGCAGATCTCAGATTATGATGAGCAGATCGCGATTTTGCAGGGCACGCTCGCTCGGACACGATCAAATTATGATGCGCTAAACCTATCGCAAAACGCGAACGCGATTATTCGTGAACAACTCGCCATTGCTCGACAGAAACTGTCAGAGGAGGAACTGCGTTTACTGGGTCGTAACGCGCAAAAGAAAAATCAATTGATTGGTGGCATTCCTGTCGACAGTGAATACATTATTTTTATCATCGACACCTCGGGGTCCATGTTTTCCTATGCGTGGGAACGCATGTTGTTAGAGATGGAGGCCACGCTCAATATTTATCCCGAGGTCAAGGGCATACAAGTGCTCAACGATATGGGCAACTACTTGTTCAGTCGTTATCGCGGCGAATGGATTCCCGATACCCCCGCGCGCCGCAGTTTGATCCTGCAGAATCTCCGCAATTGGAATGTGTTCTCAAACTCCTCGCCAGTTGAGGGGATCACCAATGCGGTGCGCACTTTTTATGACCCTGGTAAGAAAATCTCGATTTATGTCTTCGGTGACGAGTTCACGGGGGCCTCGATTCAATCAGTGGTGCAAACCGTAGACAAACTCAATGCTGAGGAGGCTGGCGGTGAGCGACGGGTCCGGATTCACGCTGTCGGGTTTCCGGTGCAATTCATTCGCCCACCCGAGTTACAGGCGACCGGTGTACGTTTTGCTACACTGATGAGGGAACTGACCCTAAGAAACGGTGGTAGCTTCGTTGGTCTCAACAATTTTAGGCCCTGATTCAAGTGCTTGGTGGCGACGACTTGTCCTGCTCGGCCTTACCGTATTACTAGCAGGGTGCTCGTCAAAGCAAGTAATCGTTGAGGGCAACTTCCCTGAGCCTTTGCTCGACCCTTTACCCATCACCATGGGGGTGATCTACCCCCCGGCGTTTGCGCAGCATGAGTTTTTCGATGAGGCTAAGGGGCGCGCCGATTCCGATTGGCTGGTGAAAACCGGTGAGGCGCAAGTCGCCTTCTGGGATATCTTGCTGGGCGGTCTGTTTCAGGAGGTGGTCCATATCGACAGCTGGGAAACCGTCGAATCCGAAGGAGGTCGCATCGATGGCGTGTTGATTCCCTCGATTGCTGAGCTGCAATACACCGTGCCAACGCACACCAACGTCAAGGTCTACGAGATCTGGATGCGTTACGAATTTCGCCTCGCCGATATGGCTGCAATCCACCAGCAAGCCGACGGCGCGCTCAGCTTCAACCCTGAAGATCGCCTAGCCCAGTGGCCCATTACCGCCTATGGCAAAACACCCACCGCTTTTTTACAAAGCGATGAAGAAGCCGTTAATCTCGCCGCCGTGGTGGCGCTGCGCGACGCCGGTGCGCATTTTATCACCACCTTTGGTCGCACACCGGAGGTCGCCGCTTGGCTGGATGGGTTAAGTCCCCGGCAGGCCAGCGGCGAGACCGTGTCTAATGAGCCAGCGTCGGCCATATCGAATCCAACAGCCGGAACAGCATCGGGCACTGGAGCTGACGAAACACGCGAGCAGGCCGCACTGCAAGACAGCGCATCCATGTCTGCTCCTAACAGCGCTGATGCTGCAACTCTCAGCGACCCTAGAGAGGGCGGCAATGCAGTAGCGGAGCAAGCCGTATCAGCTGTGCCACTCGACTCCGCTGCCGCGGCTCCAGAGACGGCTGGATCCAGTGCGCTAGGAGGTACTCGATGAACCTCCCTCGCTCAGACCGATCCGATCGGCTGGGAGTCGCAAGCCATTGGTTAGCACTCATTCTCGCGACCCTCGTCCTAGGTGGCTGTGTCAATGCGACCGTTGACGAGATGACCTATAACGAGCCCACAGCCGGGATTGGCGAATCGAGCGTTGTCATTTTGGGCCGGCGCCACGCCCCCGATTACGATACCGAGTTCGACTTCATCGAATGCATTGGTGATCATATCCATTCGGGAGACCCCTCGATTGAAGTCATCAATGAGCTCGCCTTTATTAACGAGCTATACCCTTGGTTCGAGCCACGCACAGCACCCATGCAGCCTCGCGCAATAGATCAGCTGCTGCAGTTGCCACCAGTTGCTCAGCGATTTACCGAAATGAAGTTGGAGTACATGATCTGGATTGATGGCAACACCGTTGATACCGAGAGCACCGGCTCAATGAGTTGCGGCATCGGCCCCGGCTTCGCCGGTTGTTTTGGATTTGGTACCTGGGGCACTGAGTCTGAGTACGAGGCTACGATTTGGGATTTCACTGATAAGGTCGAGGTGGGACGCGTCAGCGCCGCCACCAGTGGGCAAAGCTACATGCCCGCCGTCATCGTACCCATACCCATCATCGCACCAGTGCAAGGGACTGCTTGCGATAGCTTGGGCGATCAGTTGTTGGAATACCTCTCTGCTCATCACTGAGGCAACACCATGCACTCACTGTTTAAAAAAAACGCCTTCTGCCTTGCTTTACTGCTGCTCCTTGCGGGATGTGCGAGCAAGACCTCGACCGTTACCGTGGGTGGTGTTGCGGTGGAGATGCCAGAAGAGGTGGCCGAAGAGCATCAAAAAATCGTCGACAACATCGGTATCTATGACGACCCTGAATTGGACACCTATGTTCGGCAAGTAGGGGATCAATTGCTGCGAGAAGCCAATATCACCAGCCCCCCTTTTACCTTCACCTTGCTGGACTCCCCCGATATCAACGCCTTTGCCATGCCCGGCGGTTTTATTTATGTCAACCGCGGGTTGCTCGCCTATCTCGATAATGAGGCAGAGCTCGCCGGGGTCCTCGCCCATGAGATCGGGCATATCACGGAGAATCATCACTCTCGGCGCCAAACTGCCCAGATGACCTCCAAGGTGGCGTCGGTATCAGCGTATATCCTCACTGGCTCTGGCGATGTGTATGACGCCGCCAATATGTATGGCGCCGAAATCATCTCGGGCTTCGGCCGCGATATGGAATTAGAGGCCGATTCAGCGGGCGCTGAGTACCTGCACCAGACCGGTTACGACGTTGACTCCATGCTCTCGGTCATTGGGGTGCTGAAAGACCAAGAACGTTACCGCCGCGCACAAGCCAAGGCCAGTGGCAAACCCAGCGGCACATACCATGGGCTCTATGCCAGCCACCCTCGTAATGATCTGAGGTTACAAACAGTCATCCGGGCCGCCAACGAACTGGATCTCGCCGAGATGCCTTACAGTCCAGAGATACCCGGTGAATACCGGCGGCAAACCGAGGGCATGGTGTATGGCGCCAGTGCAGCGGCACAAGGCGAAACAGACCGCTTCTACCACAACAAGCTGAACTTCACCTTTGCTCACCCACCCGGTTGGCGAGTGCAGCAATCGAGTCGCGAGGTGATTGCGACGTCTGCCGATGGGTCACGAGTACTCACCATTGGCCTTGCCCGCATCAACCCCGATGAGGACACCGAGGTGAGCTTGCGCTCTGGTGCCAACGGCGACGTCAGCGAGGTGGACGCGCTCGAGCAGTACGGTCTGAGCGGTACGACCGCCATTGCGACCAGCGGGGCACGCTCGGTTCGTCTCGCTGTGATTGATCACAGCTACCGTTTTATGTTCGAGGGCGATGCACCGGCGCTTGCCGAGGCCGATACCGACTTCCGCACGATTATCGATAGCTTTCGCCCCCTGACGGCAAGAGAGAAAGTCACCGGGACCAGCTATACGCTGCATTACATTCAAGTTCCAAGGGGTGCCACGTTTGCTTCCCTCGCCAGCAGCGTGAAACTGGCGGACGCCGAGAATCAACTCAGACTCATTAACGGTTATTATCCCAGTGGTGAACCACGCACAGGTGACTGGATTAAGGTCATCCGTTAATCGGCACCCCCGTCACGGGAGATCACATGGTTAATCGCGCCGCCTTGCGGGGCATCCGCCTCGTATTTACCGCACTGGCGCTGTTATCGCCACTGACTCAGGCTGAGCTGGTGGTGTATACCGCCCAGCTGATCCGCACCATGGAGCCTTCATTGCCCACTGCCACTGCGGTCGCAGTGGAAGACGGTCTGATTGTTGCAGTGGGCAGCGAAGCCAGTTTGACCCCCTTAGTCAAAGCTCGGGAGGGCACGGTCGACCGTCAGTTTGCGGAGCAGATCATTCTGCCCGGCTTCATCGATCCCCATGTTCATCCCGCTTTACCCGCTGTACTCACACAATTTCCGTTCTTAGCGCCCGATGACTGGTCCTTGCCAACCGGCGAGTTTCCGGGCGAGACGACACCCCAAGGGTATCGAACGCGACTCACCGAGCTCGCCGGGCAACATACTGATCCTAGCGTGCCGTTTATCGTGTGGGGCTACCATCCGCTTTGGCACGGCGAGATCTGGCGCCAGGAACTCAACGAATGGTTTGGTGACCAACCTGTCATGCTCTGGCATCGCTCCTTTCACGAGTTGATCGGCAATGATGCCGCATGGAACCTACTGGGTGTCACCGAGGAAGATGCGCCAATTGAGGAGGGTGTCGACTGGGAGCGCGGCCATTTTTATGAAAACGGTCTCAAAGCGGTCATACCCAAGCTCAACTTCCTATTTTCACCAGAACGATTTGGCCGAGGCATGTTTAACTTTCTCGCCATGCTTCATCAAGCCGGCGTGACCACCGCTTTGGATATGGGTACGGGGGTGTACGGTAACCCAACGGCCGAAATTGCCGGTGTGCGCGCAGCCGCCGATGCTTATCCCGTGCCGACACGGCTCATTCTCACGCCGATTATTCTTGATTTTTTGACC
>Ga0206677_10003086_pt1 | contig 14249 bp, 14 predicted proteins | sample M130m12015metaG_FD_155475 | JGI IMG/M metagenome (GOLD analysis project Ga0206677, IMG submission 155475) | Ammonia-oxidizing marine archaeal communities from Monterey Bay, California, United States - M1 30m 12015 | ecosystem: Environmental > Aquatic > Marine > Intertidal zone | place: USA... | reverse complement strand
GTAGCGACGGACCTTACCAGTCACCCCGTCCCATGCACACTCTTTCAACGCACGGCCCAACACTCGCGCAGGGTTTGTAGGGGGTGGCATTATAACGCCCTCAAGAAGCGTGAAACCAAAGCGTTTATAATAGGGCTCATCACCCACCAACATTACCCGCTCCCAACCTGTATCATTTGCAATCTCAAGGCTCGCGTTCATCAACTGACCACCCAGACCCTCACTTTGACGTGTTGGGTGAACAGCCACGGGACCGAGTAGCAAAGACGGCGTATCATTGACCTGAATAGGCCAGAACCTGATCGCACCGGCCAAGATACCATCCACATCACGTGCAACCATGCTCATGCCAGCAACAGGGGGAACGTGATCGCGCAGACGGTAGGAGGACAACGCCTCGCGTCCGGGGGCAAAGCACAAATCATAAAGTGCTTCGACTTCCCACCAGTCTTCGTCATGTTCAGGCGTCAAAACGTACATAATCAATAAGGTCTGGGATTGTATTTCAGATCAGATGTTGCCAAGCATCAAATGGGGCTAGTTTCCGATCTAACATGGCGATACCTCTTTGCCAAATATTGAAAGCACGAAAGGCTTGCCAAATGTTCTATCGTCCCGAAAATGGTCATAACTTATCTCATAATCCATTCAACGCAATTGTATCCCCCCGCCCTATTGGTTGGATTTCGACCCGTGATGGTGAACATCGTAACAATCTGGCCCCCTATTCTTTTTTCAATGCGGTGTCTTACGTTCCACCACAAGTGATGTTCGCATCCACCAGCGCCAAGGACGACCAAGACAACACTAAAGACAGCGTCGCCAACATCCGTGAAACCGGAGTATTTTGCGTCAACATTGTCGAAGCAGCGATGCGCAACGAAATGAATGCCACATCTGCATCATTTGGCAAATTTGAAGACGAATTCGAACTTGCAGGGCTGACCGCACTGGAATGCGAGACAATCAACTGTGCGCGGATCGACGGCGTGCCAGCCTCGCTTGAATGCAAAATGACCCAAATTGTAAAAATCGAGGGCGAAAGCAACTATGTGGTTTTTGGCGAAGTCATCGGTGTACACATGCGCGACAATACCATCGTGAATGGTCGCTTCGACGTCAGTACATTCCAACCCCTCTCACGCCTTGGCTACCGCGACTATTCAGTTGTTGAAAACGTGTTTGAGCTCATCCGTCCGGACGAATGATTTCCGATTTTATTTGGGAATTAACTTCAAGGCTATGCGTTGTTAACTTTACACGTTTGCCTAACATATAGTCTCGCATCACATGAGTAATCTGCAAGCGATATCCTGCAAAGATACTATTGCGCTTATCGCCTGGGGCAGACGTCACACCACGCACCCCAGTTCACATTTGACAAATCTGGAACGAGGCTGACTCCTGTCCTAGACAAAAAAGTAAGACCAATAATTTATCATTGGTCTTACTTTATAATATAGACATTTTAAAAAAGGTCTTAGTGACCACCCAAAATCCCAGTGCGAACTGAGTAATCTACAGCAACCTCATAATCTGGATCATCGTCACTATCGACCATCAAGTGACCGGCAGTTGTCAGTAACTGATGGCAATCGCGACTGAGGTGGCGCAGTTGAATGCGTTTACCAACAGCTTCGTATTTGCTTGCAATTGCTTCGATCGCCTGCAACGCAGACTGATCCACAACACGGCTGTCTTTGAAATCAACTATCACGGTGTCCGGATCGGTATCGACATCGAATAACTCAGAAAAACCATCTGATGAACCAAAGAACAAAGGACCAATGATCTCATATACTTTGGCGCCTTTTTCAGTTGTTGAATCACGTGTCGTCGCATTGATGCGACGTGCATTGTTCCATGCATAGGCTAGCGCACTAACGATCACACCGACCACAACAGCAACGGCCAAATCTTCCATCACCGTGACAACAGTCACTAACAAGATCACAAAAGCGTCTATTTTTGGAACCTTGCGCAAGATAGTCAATGAATTCCAGGCAAAGGTACCAATCACAACCATAAACATAACGCCCACAAGGGCCGCCAATGGTATGAGCTCGATAACGCTAGATCCGACCAAGATGAAAAGCAACAAGAAGACAGCCGCTGCGATCCCAGCTACGCGAGTACGACCACCAGATTTCACGTTGATCATAGACTGGCCGATCATAGCGCAACCGCCCATACCACCGAAGAAACCAGTAACAGTATTGGACACGCCTTGTGCGATGCATTCTTGGCTTGCGCCACCACGTTTGCCCGTCATATCTCCAACTAAGTTTAAGGTCAGCAAACTCTCAATCAAACCAATCGCAGCCAAAATAACAGCATATGGCAGGATGATTTCAATTGTTTCCCATTCAAGTGGGACCATGGGGATGTGCCACATTGGAAGGCCGCCTTTGATCGAGGCCAAATCACCAACTCGAGGAACGTCTAGACCAAAGAAGATAACCACCGCAGCAATGATACCGATGCCAGCCAAAGGCGCAGGAATGAATTTGGTTATGCGGGGCATAACCCAGATGATTGCCATCGTTGCCGCAACCAACGTAAGCATAATGTACAGCGGTCCACCGGATAGCCACTCACCGCCCGTCATACCATGACCATTGCTCACAACAGTGCCTGGCACTTTAAATTGCGTCATCTGGGCCAAGAATATAACAATCGCAAGACCATTCACGAAGCCCAACATCACAGGATGCGGGACCAAGCGAATGAATTTACCCCACTGCATGACGCCTGCAAATATCTGCAACAGTCCCATCAAAACAACGGTGGCAAACAAATATTCAATGCCATGCTGCGCGACCAAGGCAACCATCACAACTGCTAATGCGCCTGTCGCACCCGAAATCATACCAGGGCGACCACCAAATAATGCGGTGATCAGACCGACGATAAACGCAGCATATAGACCCACCAATGGGTTCACTCCCGCGACAAAAGCAAATGCAACAGCTTCAGGCACTAGGGCCAAGGCAACGGTCAAACCCGATAGCAATTCAATTCGCAGACGACCAAAGGTAAAACCCTCATCCATCCAACGTAAATCAGTAACGTCCATATTTTTTGTAAATGCAGCCAATGTCGCGCGCATGTAATTTCCAGTCAGTACAAGAGTGTCTTTGCTAGTGCGGCTCCTACTCCGTTTTATAGCTGTTGTGAACCCTGCTGGTATTTGGAACGGTTTTAGATGCAATTTCAGAGTGACGAATGCAGCAGGGCTATTTCATTCTTGCAATAAGTTGCGCCCATGATAGCGCCCTCTGGAAAAATACATTTTGCTGGTACCAAATGCATTCCATCAAACGCGGCAGCACTGAAAAAATTTACCATCAAGTCACATAACAGCAAGCACGTATTTTCGTCGCGATGCGATCACAGAGCCGCAATCGTGGTTTTATTTTTATCTCAGATGCGTAAAGTTATTCCAAATTCAGATTCAAGGATTCCCCAATGACTCAAGTCGCTCTAAAAACGAAAATCGCCGTCATTGGTGGCTCTGGTATCTATGATATTGACGGATTGCAAAACCCCGAATGGATCGCCGTTGAAACCCCTTGGGGCGCACCATCTGATCAAATTCTTACCGGTATGCTAGAGGGCGTCGACATGGCGTTTTTGCCACGCCACGGACGTGGACACATCCATTCGCCCACAAGCGTTCCTTATCGCGCCAACATCGACGCGTTAAAACGGATCGGGGTGACGGACGTGTTCTCTATCTCTGCCTGCGGCAGCTTTCGCGACAAAATGGCACCAGGCGATTTCGTCATCGTTGATCAGTTCATCGATCGCACCTTTGCTCGTGAAAAGTCATTTTTCGGCACCGGTTGCGTAGCACATGTTTCAGTCGCACACCCGACGTGCCCACGCTTGTCAGACGCCTGCGAAAAAGCAGCTCGTGCTGCTGGAATAACAACACACCGCGGCGGCACCTACCTTGCAATGGAGGGGCCACAGTTCTCTACATTGGCTGAATCCAAAATGTACAGAGAAAGCTGGGGAGCGGATGTAATAGGAATGACGAATATGCCCGAAGCCAAACTCGCGCGGGAAGCAGAACTTTGCTATGCATCCATTGCAATGATCACCGATTATGACAGCTGGCACCCTGATCACGGTGAAGTCGACGTGACGCAAATTATCCGAACCTTAATGGGCAATGCCGATAAGGGCCGCCAACTGGTGAAACGCCTGCCTGCCATACTGGGTCCTAATCGCCCGCATTGCGAACACGGCTGTGATCGCGCACTCGAATTCGCAATCCTTACTGCACCAGAAGCGCGCGATCCCGCAGTGATGGCGAAACTGGATGCAGTTGCTGGGCGTCTGCTTTAATGAGTCCCAAACTGCCAAATGGAAAAGACATGAAACAAGTCCACGATTACATTCGCACAATCCCCGACTTTCCACACGAGGGGATCATGTTTCGTGACGTGACCACCTTGTTCGCAGACCCACGCGGGTTTCGTTTGGCGATTGACCAAATGTTGCACCCCTACGTTGGTGTACAGATTGATAAAGTTGTCGGGTTAGAAGCACGCGGCTTCATCCTGGGTGGTGCCATCGCGCATCAACTGTCTGTTGGATTTGTCCCAATTCGCAAACAAGGAAAGCTACCCGGTAAGACAATTTCGCAAGCCTACAAACTGGAATATGGTGAAGCCGTCATGGAATTGCATGATGATGCGATTCTACCGGGTGAGAAAGTCCTAGTGGTAGATGACCTGCTTGCAACAGGCGGTACCGCTGAGGCCAGCATCAAACTTATCGAATGTTTAGGCGGAGAAATCGTATCCTGTGCTTTTATCATCGATCTACCAGCTCTTGGCGGCCGCAAGAAACTGCAAGCCATGGGCATGGATGTCAGCGTTTTGTGCGAGTTTGAGGGGGAATAAATGGAGCGGCTGTTCATAGCCACATTCATAACACTAGCCTGTGCCTTCACCGCACAGGCAGATATAGCGCGCCCAGAAACGCTGGATGACACACTTAACCTAATGCACGAACAATTCATTGACGATCCAAGAGTGACATCAACCACAATGGATCTGGAACAACGCTATATCAGCTTTCGGATAAACGATGGGCCGTTGCAAATCAGTTTACCTGATACAATTCACAAAACCATGCAAGAGGCTATGAGCGACACCGAACGTCGACAAGCAATTGTGCAATTTATCAACTTCACCATAGAAGTCTCTCAATCGGTCTCCCCCGGAGCCGCCCTTGAGCTAACCAAAATCTATCCCATTATAAGGCCAACTGATTTTGGCAGCGAGCCATTTGAGGAAGAGCCATTCGACAAATTCCATCCCAAAGGTTTTGGAACCAAACGGTTTAGCGACAGAGATCAAGAAGAAGCCCAAAGCCTGCCCGTCACGCTACCCTTCGTAGCGGACATGTCGCTGTTCTTTGTGCAAGACAACGAACAGATCATTCGATTTGTGACCGTCAATGACCTTTCACAACTTGAACTTGATGCTGCCGACCTCAAAAATATTGCATTAAAAAATCTACAGGGCCGCGCATGGGATCTGAAGATCGACGGGGGCGACGGATTGTATATCCTGTCCCTTGATGGAGATTTCGAAACCAGCTTCATGCTGAACCACAGTTTCTGGCAGGGCGTCGATGTTGGTCTGGGCAGTATCGTGGCTGTGGTAGCCGCTCCGAATCTGGTTTTATTTGTTGATGGGGATGTCGAGGGCGCGATTGAAAACCTGCGTACTCTTGTCGACCCCATGACAAACGAATTTGCGGTTCCTATTTCGACCACCCCTCTGAAATGGAATAACGGCATCTGGATGCCAGTTAGCTAAACTATCTGCGGTTTTTTAAGGCCTGTTAAACATATCAGACTATCTTTGATTAAGGTTTAGAGAGCAACGGTACAGCCTGCACGATAATATATGCTGTGTGTCAAAAACAGGCACGAACAGACCAAATTTTCAATCTGAAATTGCACATTTCTGGACCTACTCTGCTCAGTTTTTAAGTATAACATTGAAAAACCGCGTGCCAAGCTCCTGCCAAGCCCACGTTAAAACACTGCCCTTAGGTCCGTAGAACAGCTCCCGGGTTCATAATCCCAAAAGGGTCTATTGCAGTTTTGAGCGCACGCATCGTCATCAATTTGGTTGGGTCCCCATAACGTTCCAAATCGTCCACCTTGAGGCGGCCAACCCCGTGTTCAGCACTAACCGAGCCACCCAATTCATGGGTAAGATCATGCAATGTGCGCTTAATTTCTTCACGCACGTTTGCATGCTCTGCGCGTGTGTGTCCATCTTGAGGAAAAACATTATAATGTAGGTTGCCATCGCCCACGTGCCCAAAGCAGTTTATGCGAAAATCGCCGATCTTATAAATGCGCTCATTAGCTTCTTTAATAAACCCAGCAAGGGCGCCAAGGGGCACAGAAATATCATGAGATGAGATAGAACCAACACGGCGATTAGCCTCTGGAATGTTTTCACGCACCTGCCAAAATACATCTGACTGCGCCTGTGATTGGGCGATAACACCGTCGCTAACCAATCCAGCTTCCATCCCTTCCTCACACAATGTCTCCAAGGCAGATTGAGGATCCATAGCCGCAGGTAATCCGACCTCGATCAACACAGTCCATTCAGGAACCACATCGAAAGGCTGGCGAACACTGGGCACATATTCTGATAGAAAATCAATACCTTGCTTATGTATGAGTTCAAAAGCGCTGACCATTTCACCCATCTGATCACGCGCCAAAGACAACAATGCAAGCGCCGCCTTAGGGCTTTCAACCACCAACATTGCGGTGCCAATCTTAGCAGGTTTTGGCGACAATTTTAGCGCCGCTGCAGTGATGATACCCAAGGTCCCTTCGGAACCAATCAACAAATGCCGCAAGTCATAGCCAGTGTTATCTTTACGCAAACGACTTATGCCATTGAGAATTTCACCAGATGGCATTACAGCCTCAATACCAAGGCACAAATCCCGTGTATTTCCATATCTTAGAACAGATGTACCACCAGCATTTGTCGCTAAGTTCCCGCCAATGCGCGCTGAACCCTCAGCTGCCAATGACAACGGAAACAACCGGTTTTGCTCATCAGCCGCCGCCTGTACATCTGCTAAAACCGCACCCGCTTCAGCAATCAAAACATTCTCTTGCGCATACACACCGCGCACAGCATTCATTTTTTCCAAACTTACGATCAGTGGCTTAGGCCCATCTTCAGCAACCTGTCCACCCACCAATCCAGTACCGCCACCAAAGGGCACAATCCCTACACGTGCCAGTGCACAGGCCGTAACCAAAGCACTAACCTCATTCGTCGATCTCGGCAACGCAACCATGCTGTTTTGCCCGTTAAAGCGACCACGTGGTTCTTTTAAATATCTGTCATCAGCGTCACGAAATCGATCTGCGGGGAGCAACGACTTAAGTGTAGTTTCGATCTCATTCGTTAATGATTTTAACATCTAAGCTGCTCCTACTGGCATCGCTTAACCTACGTCTGTGCGACCACGACGATCACTCCGAAGTGCGGAATACAAAACATGTGTTTTCCAACGTCCACCGATCTGCAAATAGGATTGCGCGACACCTTCGTATTTAAAACTACAGCGCTCTAATAATGCGCGCGATGGCTTGTTCTCTGGCAAACAGGCTGCCTCAATACGACTGAGATCCAGCTGCATGAAAGCATGATGGACGACGGCCAAGATCGCCTCGCGCATATATCCATTGCGCGCGAAAGCTTGACCTGTCCAATAGCCCAGTGTCCCCGCCTGCGATGGCCCACGGCGTATATTGTCCAAGGTGATTGCACCAACCAAAGCCCCATCTTCACGACGTTCCAAAAATAACGGCATCGCTGTACCAGATGTTACCGAACGCTGTGCCCAAGACACACGGTTTGTGAAGGCCTTACGCGTCAAATGGTCCGGGCCCCACACGGGTTCCCAAGGGGTCAAAAAGTCACTGCTTTGTGAACGTAATGTAGACCACGGACCATAATCTGAATGCACTGGTTGGCGCAGGGTCAACCGCTCTGTTTCGATCCGCATTTTACGCTTGCCCAACAACATCAGCTAAGACGCCGTGCCTGAACTGCGTCCAATGTTGGTCCGCCTTCAACTGGTCCATACAACGCCAACGCAACAGGTGCTGAATGGGCCATTTTATCTGCAAAATTAAGCACATCACTTGTCGTTACTGCGTCGATCATGGAGACCGTTTCTTCTAACGAAGGAATACGATCCCAGATCTGGATTAAGCGCGCCAAACGCTCTGCACGATTGGAGGAACTTTCTAACCCCATCAATAATCCAGCTTTCATTTGGGCACGTGCACGGTCCACTTCGGCTGAGCACATGTCTGTTGCCGCACGCTTCATTTCATCAATCGTAATGTCGGCTAATTCGCCAAGTTGTTCACTACTGGTACCCGCGTAAATGGTGGTCATTCCGGTATCAGCATGCGCACCAGCTTGCGCAAAGATCGTATAACAAAGCCCACGTTTTTCCCGTACCTCTTGGAACAGACGACTAGACATGCCGCCACCAAGTGCGCTTGCGTAGATTTGCGCCACATAAATATCGTCAGCTCGGTAGCTTGGGCTTTCAAAGCCCAAAGTGAAATGCGCTTGTTCCAACAATTTATTCTGACGGAAATCGCCGCCCACAAACTTTGCCGGTGCTGGCTCAAATTTAGGCGTTGACTTCATGCCTCCAAACAATTCTTCGGCCATCTTAACAAGTGCATCATGATCAACTGAACCAGCGGCCGACAGGATCATTTGTTCTGGCCCATAGTGTTGCCCCACAAACTTGCGCAAATCAGCTTGAGAGAACGCAGAAACACGTTCTGTTGGTCCTAGGATCGTACGACCCATTGGATGATCCGGATAAGCAGTTTCTTGCAGCCAATCAAAGATTACATCATCTGGTGTATCCAAAGCTTGTCCGATTTCTTGCAAAATCACACCACGCTCGATTTCAATCTCATGTTCGTCAAATACTGGATTAAGCAAGATGTCTGCAATAACATCCAACGCCAAAGGCACATCATTTTTCAAGACGCGCGCATAATAAGCGGTGACTTCACGACTAGTGTAAGCATTGAGATAGCCGCCAACGTCCTCAATAGTCTCAGCAATTTGCAAAGCATTACGTAGCTTTGTACCTTTAAAGGCCATATGTTCTAGAAAGTGCGCAATACCATTTTGGTCTGCTGACTCGTGGCGTGCCCCGGCCCCAACCCAGATACCTATCGATGCGGATGCAAGACCTGGCATATACTCAGTAACAATACGAAATCCATTGGACAGGCTGTGTTGTTGCAAGGTCACTGGCGGATATTTCCTTTGATATGGTCTTTGAGCGCATTCAGATTATTTGCGATTCGGGTCACGCGTTCGTCGCGATCATAAAGGTCAGCCATACGTGCAGGCAGTGGTGGACGGATGCCACTGGCTGCTTCTACTGCATCCGGGAATTTAGCCGGGTGGGCAGTTGCCAGTGTGATCATAGGTGTTTCACTAGCAGGCTGATCCTTGGCCACTTTAACGCCAATGGCAGAGTGAGGGCACAACAATTCGCCAGACGTTTTCAATGTTTCTGTGATGGCGCTACTGGTCTCTTCTTCAGATGCACGACCTGAATCAAAGTGGTTTTGTAGGATATCCATCGCATCTTGGCTCACTTCAAAGCCACCTTGCTTAAGTTCATCCATCAATTGAGAAACGGCGTCTCCGTCACGGCCATATGCGTCGAACAATGCACGCTCAAAATTAGAACTCACTTGTATATCCATAGACGGACTGATGGACGGCGATGTTTCACCTTTGTGGTAGCCTTGGCCACTCAAACAGCGGTGTAAAATATCGTTTTGATTAGTAGCAACGACCAAACGATTAATTGGAAGCCCCATACGCTTAGCGATATAACCAGCGAATACATCACCAAAATTACCCGTCGGCACTGTAAAACTAACCCTGCGATCGGGCGCTCCAACTGAAACAGCTGAGCTGAAATAATATACTACCTGTGCCAAAACACGTGCCCAGCTGGCAATCGTCAAAGTCACCATCCATCGCAAGCGCATGAACATTTGACTCAGAAGGAGTTGTCATCTGACGCCGCTGCACTTCAGAAATCCGGCCATGAGGGTACATAATGAATACGTCGACATTATCAAGACCACGGAAGGCCTCGATCGCAGCAGAACCAGTATCACCAGATGTTGCCCCAACAATCGTAACACGTTCATTGCGGCGCAACAGTGCCGCTTGAAACAGCTGGCCGATCAATTGCATTGCAAAGTCTTTGAACGCTAGTGTCGGACCGTGAAACAGCTCAAGCAGGTAGTGGCCTTGGTCCAATTGTACCAACGGCGCGCGCTTTGCATGATCGAAGTCCTTGTAAGCGCGTTCAATGATATCTTTGAAATCGTCGTCCGAGAATGTGTCACCCACGAATGGGCGCATGACCTGAAATGCGATCCCTTCATAGGACTTACCAGCCATCGCTTTAATGTCATCGGTACTGAACTGCGGAATCGTTTCTGGCACGTATAGGCCACCATCGCGTGCAAGGCCCGTTAGCATTGCGTCTTCGAATGAAAGTTGCGGGGCGTGTCCCCTTGTCGAGATATATTTCACGTATGCTTACCCCTATCAGGTTTCATTTTTACTGCGGCGTGACCACAACAGGAAATAGGCGGTCATTGCTGTCCAAATAAAGGCCAACAAAAACCATGTAATTGCGTATTGCAGATGATCGTTCGGAATGCGGCTAGTGTCCACGGGCAAAGGCACTATGCCATCGTTTGCTGCCGTTGTCCCACTCAGAACAATCAATATCGGGTCGGTGTTTAGCGCTGCTGACATAAGCGACACATCCCGTGCAAACCAGATGTTTTTTTCAATGTCAGGTTCGGGTGTGTAGCCATCAGTTTCCTGGGGCCAATGAAGGTTACCCGTAACAACCGTCTGCACCTGCAACAGAGGTGCTTCCGGCAAAGGTTCGTTGACCGAAATAAAACCACGGTCGACCATAATCGTGCGCCCGTCACTTCTGAAGGGACTGACAAGGCGATAACCAGCACCAACCGTTTTCTGGGAAACTAAAACACGCAAGACTTCAGGCATCATGACGCCTTCAACGCTGACTGATAAATATTTATCTTCGACGGGATCGGGAGTTACCGGCAATGCAACGGGCGCTTCAACAATCCGATTTTCAATCTGTGCAATGATCCCATGTTTCCATGTCAGGCGTTGAATTTGCCAAGTGCCCAAACTGACCAGTACAGCAAAGCCGCCCAGTCCGAAAAAAACAAAGAAGATTATACGTTTCATAACGCGCCCTCGTCGGGGAAAAGAACAAGGCGCATGAGATCTCCCATGCGCCTTGTTGTATTAGGTATTTAGCGCCGATGTGCAACCAACGCCATCAGGCTTAAATGCCCCACATATAAACTGCAAAAAACAGGAACAACCATACTACGTCCACAAAGTGCCAGTACCAAGCAGCGGCTTCAAAACCCAAGTGCTGTTCTGGTGTGAAGTGACCCTTGATTGCGCGTATCAAGCAGACGGTCAAAAATATTGTGCCGATTAATACGTGAAAGCCGTGGAAGCCAGTAGCCATAAAGAAGTTAGAGTAGAACTCGTCACCACCAAACACCCAACCTTCATGTAGGAGATGCGCATATTCGTATGCTTGAAGTGCGGTAAACGCGACACCCAAAATGATTGATAGGGTCAGGCCCATTATCAGATCTTTGCGATTATTTTCATGGACAAGCGCATGGTGGGCCCAAGTAACGGCACAGCCAGACAGCAACAAGATCAAAGTGTTGATTAACGGCAAGTGCAATGCGTCGACCGGGTAAATCTCTGGTGCCACGTATTCAGAGCCAAAGTAATCTTCCATTGGGTAAATCGCGTGTTTGAAAAAGGACCAGAACCAGGCTGCAAAGAACATAACTTCAGAAGTAATGAACAAGATCACGCCATAACGCAGACCGATTTGAACAACTGTTGTGTGATCACCAATGTGTGATTCTTCTACAACGCGTGACCACCACGTAAACATCACGTAGAGAACAGCAACGAAGCCTATCAGGAACATCCAAGGACTGGAGTTGTGCATCCAAAGCACGGCACCAAAAAGCATGAAGAAGGCAGCAACGGCTCCCAGCAATGGTTCTATAGATGGCGGCAGAATATGGTAATCGTGGTTTTTTGCATGGGCCATGAAGCGTTCCCTAGTTCAAGGTTGTTTGTGTGACTGCGTCTAAAGCGGCGAAGCTCTCGGGCAAGTCAATTTCGTAGAATGTATAGCTAAGTGTGATGGTGTGCACGTATTTAGCGTCGCGATCCGAAACAATTTTCGGGTCCACATAAAAGCTGACAGGCATCATGACGGTCTCACCCGGTTGTAGTACCTGCTCTTCAAAGCAGAAACAGTCTATCTTGTTGAAGAAATATCCAGCTTGGTAAGGTGCAACGTTATAGCTAGCTTGTCCCGCAATAGGGCGATCCGTTGGGTTGTGCGCCTCATAGAAAGCCAATCCTGTCTCGCCGATCCGTAGTTCCATTTCGTGAACTTCAGGCTTGAAGTCCCAATCCATGTTGCTGTGGAGCGAAGCGTCAAAACGAACATTGATGGTTTGCTCTAACACATCCTCGGATGCCACAGTGGAGATACCTGTCGTTCCTCCAAATCCAGTAACCCGGCAGAACCAATCATAAAAAGGCACAGATGCCCAAGCCAGACCGCCCATCAAAACGACAAGCGACACGGTTTGTGCAACTGTTTTTTGCGGTGCGGTCAACTTGCTCACTGGGCAATCTCATTCGCTTTTGGCAGTTCAAAATCGCCACTTGTGATCTTTGTAAAGGTCAGCGCCAATACAAGCACAACAAACATTCCCAGCATTAGGCCAACACCAACGTTGCGGCCTTTGCGACGCTGGTGGATTTCGTGTTCAACTTTAAGAGCCATTACCAGCCACCCAATCCCCAAGGTCTCAACAGAGCCTCGGCTAAAATAGCACCAAAGTGCAGGAACAAATAGAGCAACGATAGTTTAAAAAACTTACGTTCAGCAGCGTAGTTATCAGTCTCTGAAATATTCTCATCACGGCTCCAAATATCATATGCACCTTTGAGGAATAGCATGTTCAATATTACTGCAGACAACAAGTAGATTGGGCCACCGATGCTAGTAAAGCCTGTTCCGACAGCAAGTATGAACAATACAATTGTATACCCCAAAATGTGGCGACGTGTGCTTGGACGGCCATGTGTTACGGTCATCATGGGGACGCCTGCATCGTCATAGTCTGAGCGCATAAACAGTGCCAAGGCCCAAAAATGGGGAGGTGTCCAAATAAAGATTAACGCGAACATCAACCAACCTTCGATCGACATAGATCCGGTAGCTACAACCCAACCAATCAACGGAGGAAACGCCCCGGCAGCACCACCAATAACAATGTTTTGCGATGTCGAGCGCTTCAACCACATGGTGTAAATCACTGCATAAAAGAAAATAGTGAACGCCAAAAGGCCAGCAGCTAACAAATTGGATGATAGAGCTAGCATCATCACCGCCATGCCGGAAAGTGCAGCGCCCAAATAAAGTGCCTCTCCAGGTTGAACTTTTCCGGCAGGAATGGGACGCTTAGCTGTCCGTTTCATTACCGCGTCCATGTCTGCATCCCACCACATGTTAAGCGCACCAGATGCGCCTGCGCCGACCGCGATAAACAAAATTGATGCGAAACCCACGACTGGATGAACGGAAATAGGTGCAGCAAGCATGCCAACAAAGGCAGTGAAAATCACCAATGACATCACCCTTGGCTTAAGCAGGGCAAAGTAATCACCCAAGGATGCTTCGGTCTCTTTACTAGTGACGGTATAGCTGGCGCCTGGCATGCTGCTCACTCGCAATTGGGAAAATGGAACGCTTTGTAGAGGAAGGCGAAAACTGGTTGCGCCCTACCCAAATTTATTTAGATGCGACAGTTACTGGAAGTGGTGTGCCAGCATACTCTTCGACCGCACCCTTTAACCAGACTTCGTAAGCTTCCTGGCTAACAACTTTTACAGTGATCGGCATGTAGGCGTGGTCTTTGCCGCAGAGCTCAGAACATTGCCCAAAATAAATACCTTCCTGCTCTGCCTTGAACCATAACTGGGCCAGACGACCTGGAACAGCGTCTTGCTTCA
>Ga0206677_10003081_pt1 | contig 14272 bp, 7 predicted proteins | sample M130m12015metaG_FD_155475 | JGI IMG/M metagenome (GOLD analysis project Ga0206677, IMG submission 155475) | Ammonia-oxidizing marine archaeal communities from Monterey Bay, California, United States - M1 30m 12015 | ecosystem: Environmental > Aquatic > Marine > Intertidal zone | place: USA... | reverse complement strand
CTACAATCTCACCCTCGTCCTTCTAGGCTTCAGCATTGCGAGCTTGGGATTTTCCGCGCAGCGGCCCAATATCATTTTCTTCCTCGTCGATGATCTTGGTCAGCGCGATGTCGGTTGCTACGGGAGCCAGTTCCATGAAACTCCGGCGATCGACCAATTGGCAGAAGAAGGAATGCGGTTCACCAATGCCTATGCCACTTGCCATGTTTGCTCACCCAGCCGGGCCAGTATTTTAACAGGAAAATATCCAGCCCGAACCAATTTAACGGAGTGGCTTGGAGGGCGTCCCGAGCGCGACTACGAGCCGCTACATCACGGGGAAAAACTGACCGCCTTGCCTGACGAAGAAGTCACCCTGGCCGAGACACTCAAGCGCCACGGCTACGCCACCGCAAACTACGGCAAAGCACACGTGAGCGTGAATCCGAAGACCTATGGTTTCGACGAGGAGATCACGGGATGGGTTCGTTCCTATCACTACCCTTTTGGTGGCGCTTACAATAACAAGCTACCTGCAAAAGAAGGTGACTACTATACTGATAAGCTGACCGATGCGGCTTTGGATTTCATTGAGCGAAATCAGGACCAGCCCTTCTTTGTCCATCTCGAACACTTCGCAGTTCACGACCCGATTCAGGGGCGCCCTGACCTGGTGGAGAAATATCGTAAGAAGCTTGCGGCAATGCCGGAACAAAAAGGGCCAGATTTCATTCTCGAAACCAATCCGGACGGACCGGCACTCACGGAAGAAGAACTCAAGGCGTTGGCAAAAAACGACGAGTTAAAGGCGCACCAAGACGCTCGTGTCTGGTGGGTGAAGCAGAAACAAGACAACGCCGAGTTTGCCGGCATGCTTGAAGCAACGGACGAAAGCCTGGCGCGTATTCGCGCGAAGCTGAAGAAACTCGGACTGGAAGAGAACACCATCATTGTCTTCACAGGCGACAATGGGGGCATGTCAGCCTCGAATCAGTATCGCGGTATCAATCATCAGCGCAAATCACTGGACGCTCAATTCGCAAGCTCCAATCTTCCGCTGCGTGGGGCCAAAGGATGGAACTACGAAGGTGGCATTCGCGTCCCCTTGGTTGTTCACTGGCCTGGCAAAACCCAAGCCAATACCACTTCGCAAGCCGTTGTGACCGGAACGGATTTCTATCCCACCCTGCTCGAAATGTTGGGCCTTCCCGCATTACCGGACCAACATCAAGACGGCCGCAGCTTTGTCCCCGCCTTGAAAGCGAAACCCTACGAACGTGGACCAATCTACTGGCACTTCCCGCACTACAGCAATCATGGATACCAAAGTCCAAATGGCGCGATTCGTTCGGGCCGATACAAATTGATCGAATACTACGAAAACGGAACCGTTCAGCTCTTTGATCTGGAGAATGATATCGGTGAACGTAAAGACCTCGCAAAATCAAAACCAGAAATCGCCAAAAAGCTGAAGAAGATGTTCCATGACTGGCGAAAGGAAGTCGACGCCAAGATGCCCTATCCCAAGACGGCAACTTCCAAACCGGCACGTGGAGCGCGAATTTTGAAACCTAACAAGAAACGCTAATCAAAGTCGCTCATACTCAAAGAAAACCCCGAACAATTGACCAAAATCGATCGACTAGCTCGTAACGGCAACACCGGGTGTTTGAGAATGCGCGTGCTGCGGAAAGTCGAAGGTTAACACGAGCGGGCCAGTGCCTGTGTTCTCAATTTCAACGCCGCCGCGATCAAGTGCAGCTTGCGTCAGGAATCCAATTTCAGGATAGAGTTCGCCAAGCTTCATATCCTGATGATAGCGCACTTCGAGTTTCCCAACCCGGCCGCGGCCACCATTCGTGTGGAATAGCGCAGGGCTCTCCGGGCAGAAGCTCATCCTACCGCCGGGTGCAATGGTGAGACGAAGCATAGAGCACTTCTGGTCGCCAAGAACATCACCGTAAACAATCCACTTTGCGTCCACTCCGTCGCCCGCGAATTCTTCGGCGGTGATGGCCGGACGCGAATTCTTCTTCACGAAGTCGGGATCCTGGTTTGCTTCGAAGTCGAAGGTATCAACCAGGCACTCCCAGTCTTCGTGCCGGTCCTTCGGATAGTCTTCTTCCCGGCAGGCGTAAAATGCATCTGCTGCGCCGATGCGGCCGTCAAGTGTCCGGTCCTCGGCGAGGAAATGCTCATCCATCGTCACGTGCAACTCGTGCGTGCAAAGGTCCGTCGGTGAGTGAAGCACACCGTTCGGCATCACGAAGCCGTTATCAAGATGCATCATGGTGTGCGGCGACAGATGCCGAACCCCATTATATTCGCCCTCTCCCCAGCGCTTCATGCATTCCAAAAAATCATCCTTCGTGACAAAGGGATAGAGCCCCATGGCGGTGGTGTGGTAATGCGACGGATCAACTCCTGGGTTATCGAAAGAGTTAATGTCGTAAACTTCCCATTTTGACCAGTGTAGGTGATGCGGAATTGGATTCAGGTTATCGAACTTCTTGGACACAATCGGCCAAGTGATCTCGCCGAACAGTGATTCTGAAACGGCCATGATCTTCTCGCCCATGACCGCTTTAGGATTATCCGCAATCAAATCCTGCAGTGAGATGACTTGCCCGTTCGGCGTGAGGACGTGTGCTTCTCCTTCACGAAATGGTGCCTTTCCCGTGCGTGTATCGATGACTCCCGTCACAATGGGCACGGTGCAGCACATCCAGATTTCATCGAGACCGGTTCCACCCATGTAGTCCGGATAGTAGGACTTCTCATCTAGGCGAATCCGTTTCCCTGGTGTGCAAAATGTCCGGCCGGCGTATCGGTGCAGAAGTTGCAGCACCCCGTCGTTCTCGTTCAGGCAATCATCGAGAATCGAATTCGGTCCGACGCCTGCTCCATCAATCACATCCTGTTGAGGGTATTCGTGTAGTTTATCCGGGAGAATTGACGTCGAGGTAGTCATGGGTAGTGAATCTTGGGTAAGTGGAAGAATCTGAAGTTTTTTCAATTTGCCGGAACACAACGAAACGGACCAAGGACTCGCAAGGTCAAGCTGGGAGCGAATGCTGAAGATTGAAAAAGAGAGTGGCAAGAGTGAATGGCAATACTCTCTCAGCGCGGCTGCTTCCCTGCTAGACAGACTGAACGGAGACAGACTAGGGCTTCGATATTCAGCGGCTGAAAAAGATCTGAACTTTTTTGTCCAATAATCCGTACTTCCGTGGACCTGTTGTGAAGAATATCCTTTTCACCCATGCCCGTCGCGGATTCAGAAGACAATCACGAACACTTCACCCGCTTGCTTCTCGAAAGCGAGCCGGCGATGTTGCGCTCGATTCAAGTCGCCGTTCCGCATCGAGCCGATGCCCGGGAAATTATGCAAGAGACGGCCGTCGCTCTCTGGAGACAATTCGACACCTACGACTCATCCCGCCCCTTTATCAACTGGGCCATGGGCTTTGCCCGAATTGAAACGCGACGCTTTCTAGCACGGGAATCCCGCCGGGCCCAACTCTCTGAAAAAGCGGTCGAGGCCCTCGAACTCGAAATGGAGCACTCGACGGAATTCGATCATGCCATCGAGTCGCACCTCGCCACCTGCCTAGGCAAGCTCAACGAAAAATCCCGTCGTCTGATCAAAGGCTATTACCATGAAGGGCGCAGTCCCGAATCCCTCTCAAAACGCGAAGGCCGGACGGTCGAAGCCATCTACAAAACGATCCAACGTTCACGCGGCGAGCTACAAACCTGCATCGAACGACAAATTAGAAAGGCCCAGGCATGAGCAACTTCCCCGGTTGGCAAACCCTCATTCAAAAGCACCTCGATGGTCAATCCACCGACGAAGAAGCCGGTGCACTCTCGAAAGAAATCGAAACCAATGCCAAAGTGCGATCCCACTACCTCAAAGCGGCCCGTATTCATGGAGCTCTTGGTGATGAAGTCATCTCTTTTGATCTGGAATCCACCCCGCCCCGCTCTTCCCGGACTCCTTCCATTAGCTGGGCCAAGCCTCTCGCCGCCGCCGTGATTGCCGGAGCTTTCGTGGGTCTCCTTGGAGTTGGAGTCGTTTGGGCGATCAACTCCCCCAAATCAGAGGAAAGAATGGTCTCCGTTTCGAATGGTAATTTTGAAGACTCGCTTGGCCCGATGCCACTCGGGTTTCCGTCAGGCTTCGGAAATTGGAGTGGCGACCCGGCCGCGGTCATTGAAGAAGATGGAAATCGAATCCTGCGCTTTCTAGAAACCGCCAATGTCACCGGCAAGCCCAACGGCGGAGCATCGGCCTGCAATGTTTTTCAGCTCATCGATCTCTCCTCTCTGCAGCAAGACTGGAATACGGAGAACGCAGACAGCCAGTTCACGCTGGAACTGTCGGCCCGCTTTCATCGGGAGTCCGCTCCGACTGATGCCGAACTGCCGAAAATTTCCGGGAGTTGCACCATTCATCTCTATCAGGCCGCGCCGGATTCCATTGGCAAGGCGTGGCCCCAGGTGATCAGTGAGGCGGTCGCGATTGGAAACAAGGTCGTCAGGCTTGAACCTGGAGAAGAAGGGAAGCGGGTCACTGCGTCCTGCATTCTGGAACCCGAAGCCACCCTCGCGTTGATTTCGGTGAACGTAAATGCCAAGAAGCCCTCAACGACTCCGATCAAGCTAGGCGGCTATTTCGTCGATGATGTTCAGCTCACCGTGATCAGGCAGCCCAATCTTCCGGTGCGCGTTGTGAAGTAGTCACTCTGTTTCAGGCCTTCTTCTCCGATTTTCCATGATGAAAAAATCCCTTCTATTTCCTGTTGCTGCAATCTTCGCGATGTCGATGGGCCTCCGGGCCGAAAAACCGGAGTTTAAATCCGATCTCTTCAGAAAAGGGAAACTGGTCTACTCCGACGATTTTGACGGCGAATTGGATCGGGAACGATGGGGAGCACCCAAAGGAAAGAAAATTGAGAAAGGAATCTTGATCATCGAACCACAGTTCACGAATCGGGAAGAGGCGATGAAGGTGCTCAAGCGGGATCATCATCTCGGCTTGGAGCCGATCGGGCATCTCAACAAGATTCCGGAGAAATTCGTCTGTCACTTACGCTACAAGGTTGAAAAACCAAAACTCACTCCTGGTCGTCCCAGTTTTCAAATTGGCCATCACATGATTGTTCTGGGAGTCCTGGAAGGAGGAGGACATCGCATCAAGCTTCCGGACGGTCCGGTATTCTCGGAGCCTGATTCCAAAATGGCGCTCAATGAGTGGATCGATTTAGTCATCGAATATCAGCTCGGTAAGATCAAAATCAGCGTGAAGGGTTACAGTAAGATTTACGAGCACGAGAAAGTAACCATCGTTAACCCTAAGGATAAGTTCGGCCCACGCTTCACGTTCAAGGGAGGTCCGGAATGCCGGATCTTATTTGACTCCGTCCGCCTGTGGGAGTGCCAGGATTAGAGAACCCAATCCAACCAATTTCACCATGAAAAACCAATTCACTCGTCGCCACTTTCTCCGCGGAACTGGAGCGCTCATCGCGCTGCCTGCCCTTGAGTCCCTTGGCTTCCGCCAATTCGCTTCCGCCGCGACCACCAAGTCAGGCATCCCTCCCAAGCGCGCCGTCTTCTTCGGTATGGGCTTCGGAGTCACCAAGGAGACTTGGTTCCCTGACATCAATAAAACTGGCGCAGACTACAAACTCTCCGAGGGCCTCTCTCCCCTCGCCCGCCACCAGTCCGACCTCACCGTGGTGCAGGGCTGCGCCAACCGCTTCACCAACGAGGCCCACTGGGGCAGCACCTTCTGGCTCACCGGAGCAAATCGTTATTCCATCGCCGGGCAAAACATGGCCAACAGCATCTCCGTCGACCAAGTCGTCGCTCAATATCTTGGACAAGAAACCCGTTTCTCCTCCCTTCAGCTCAACGCCTCCGAATTGCAGGGGCACGGCCCCGGTCTCTCTCTAGCTTGGGATCAGCGCGGCAAGCCCGTCGCCGGTCACAACGATCCCGTTCAGATCTTCCACAAGCTTTTCTCCGCCGATGATTTACCCTTGGAACAACGCCAGGCCGCCATCGCCGAAAACCGCAGCGTCCTCGACGCCATTCACTCCGAAGCCAAACGAGTGCAGCAAGGCCTCTCAAAAACCGACACCGACAAACTCGACGAATACTTTCAGGGTATTCGTGACATCGAGACCCGGCTCAATAAAGACGAAGACTGGCTCGACATTCCCAAAGTAAAAGCTCCCCTCGAAGAGCCGGAGCCCGGTCTGAAGGGAAAGGCCGAAATCGAAATCATGCAGGATCTCATCGTCGCCGCCCTGCAAACCGACAGCACCCGTGCCCTGACTTACCGCATGCCCGGCAACACCCTCCTGCAAAGTCTCGCTCTCAAACCCAGTGCCCACAATGTGAGTCACTACTCTCCCGGCGAACGCATGGAGGCCTCCAAAATGCGCGATAAGACCCACAGCGAACTCCTCGCCCGCTTCGTCGACAAGCTCAAGGCCACCAAGGAAACCGATGGATCGAGCCTCTTCGATCACACCACCGTGGCCTTCGGTTCGAACATCAGCTCCATTCACTACCTGACCAATTGCCCGACTGTCCTTACCGGTGGTGGAGCCAATCTCAAACTCGGCCAGCATCTGGTTCTTCCGGAAGACACTCCGCTTTGCAACGTCTGGCTGACGATGCTGCAGGGGATGGGCGTCGACATCGAACGTCATGGCGACAGTTCGGGTATCGTGAAGGAATTGCAGGCTTAAAGATGAAATCGCTATCGTTTTTAATTCTCGCTCAGATCTTGTGGCTTGGCGGACTAGTGCGAGCCGAAGAAAGAGAAGTGCGCTTTGCTGAAAAGCACTTTGATTTCATCGAGAACTACTGCCTCGATTGTCATGATTCCGCTTCCGAGAAGGGAAAGGTGAACCTCGAGGAGATCCCCTTTAAGATCACCAATATCCAGGAAGCCGAGCTTTGGCAGAAGGTCCTCAACACCCTGAACTCTGGTGAGATGCCTCCGGAGAAAAAGAAGCAACCGGAGCAAAGGGAGAAGACCGACTTTCTCGATGCCCTTGCCAAGACCATGGTTGAGGCGCGTCGTTCGCTTTCCGATTCGGGCGGCGAGATCACGATGCGTCGCCTCAACCGGCGGGAATACCAAAACAGCATTGCCGCCCTCACTGGATTACAGGTCGATGTGAACTCATTGCCTTCTGATGGTGGAGGCGGCGCTTTCGACACTGAGGGAGCCTCACAGTTTATTTCCAGCGATCAGATCGAACAGTATTTGAAGCTCGGACGTTCAGCGATCGGCGAGGTGTTCGAGCGGCAAGCGGCTCAGAAACAACCGTCCCGGGTCTTCCGCGTCGAACCGGAAAAGACGGTCAACGTAAAGAACTTGGAAATTATTAAGAGATTGGAAGACACCTATAGGAAGAAATGGCTCCCCTGGAAAGAAGGGGTCGACAAGGCCGCCGATGCTCCTGTGAACCAGGAAACTGTGGCAGCCCTTCGGAAGAAGCACCCGGATTATGATTCCAATCCTACTCTTAGGTATAAAAAGGCTGATGTTCTGAAAGGAGCGCCCGATCCTCGCGACTATGGCGGAAGCGATCCGATCAATGCCGTTGCCGCTTTATACAGCCCATATCAGCGATATCACAGCTACATGAAGCACTACAGTGAGCTTCATCACAACGATCGGGGCGCCTACCTGAAACTTTCACGGGGGATTCAACGCTTTGACGTTCGACCCGATCCGAAAGACGTCCCGCCGGGCGCCTACAAGCTCAGGATTCGGGTCGGCGCGGTAAAAGGCTCCGATCCTTCCCGCCATTTCATCGAGATCGGTCATCCCCAAAATCTCAACGGAACATCACCCGGCTTCGCGCAATTGCTCAGCACGCAACCGGTATCCGGCACCATAGAGAACCCGGAGATCATTGAGGTCAATGTCGAGATCGGCGCAAGCACCCCGCGCGAATTTGGCATCCAGGAACGCCAGCCCAAGTCGGGAAAACTTCTCAGAAAAGAGTTTGACCGCCACAAGCAGAAGAACGGCTACGGTACTCCGCCCGTCATCTGGGTCGATTGGATGGAACTCGAAGGACCGATCCCGGATGTCGCAATGACCGAGTCCAGAACCCGGGTCGAGCCTGAGAAAACCATCAATCCCGCAAACGAAAAACAGATCGCACAAATCGAAGACGAATACGCCCGGTTTTCCAAATGGAAGAAGGGCGTCGATGAAGCAGCCAAGTCTCCCGAAAACCAGGCTCTTATCGCCGGGATTCGCAAGACCGATCGACTCATCGATCACCCCAATCGCTTTTACGCCTATGCCGACCGTCTCAAGGGCATGCCAAATCCCAAGGACTTCGGCTTCCGTGACTCGCAAAAAGCAGCCGGCGGCGATCCCGTGGCGGATCGACGCAACCTCGCTTATCACAAACACTACGCTGCCTTGCCGCATCGCGATCGCGGTAGCTACCTGAAGCTCGCGCACGGCACTGGACGCGTCATCGTCCCTCCGAAGAAACTGCCGCCTGGGAATTACACTCTTCGCGTGGCGGCTGCGGCCGTCGACGGTTCACCAGCCTCGCGGCGATTCATTCAGGTCGGCCACCCGCAGCGTCAGATCGCCTCCAGAAATTGGGGGCTCGCCGGCCCGGCCATCAGCACCCATCAGGTCAGCGGCACCATCGAGACACCGGAAGTCATCGAGATCCCCCTCGAGGTAGGAACAGACACCATCAAAGAGTTTGCGATTCAAGAAAAGCAACCCAACACGGGTAACCTGAAAGAGCTTTGGGACGCTCACAATGCTCTGAAAAAAGAAAACGGTTATGGCCATCCGCCCGCGATCTGGATCGACTGGGTTGAGCTGGAAGGACCTCATTCCGCCAAGGCTCCTGCCTACAATCAGCGTCGCGAGGTTGAAGCACATGCCAACAAGAAAGTCGGCGGAACCTACAACGATTACTTCAAGGGCGGTCATGATCTTGCCCAAAAATTCCTGAAGACGGGCAAGCCGCAGAAAGAATTTGTCGACAAAGAAGAGGCCGAATTTCGTATCCGGACCTTCAAAGAAAATGGACCGAGCTATCGGCGCTATCTCGACGATCCTCTGACGAAGAAGGGCTCTCTTCTGACGATTTCCGAAGTGAACAAATCCGAGTTCATTGCGCTGCCTCCGGAACATCCGACCGGTTGGCTCAAGACGAAGCACGTCGTCGATTCCCTTCCACCCGGAGACTACAAGATTCGCTTCCGCATCGGCACAATCAAAGGAACTCCGGTCGAACGACACTTCATCGATCTTGGCGCAGTTCCCGACAAGGATCAGTTCAATCATCTCGCAACATTTCAGATCACCGGATCGACCGATCAACCACAGACCATCGAACTACCGGTGACGCTGACCCGCGATGGTCCGCGCAAGTTTGCGGTGCGCGAAAAGCGTGATCCTAAGAATGATCAGAAACGTTACAAGAAAGCCCGCAAAGAAACCGGCGTGGGGCCTACTCCCGCCTTTTGGATTGATTGGGTTGAGTGGGAAGGGCCGCTGAATTCTGCCAGCGGTGATTCGGCTGGAGACGACTGGTGGATCACCGAAGCAAGTGATCCCAATGAAGGCTCAAGGGCTCGATCGACCCTAAAGAAATTTGCCTTCAAGGCCTTCCGGGGCGTCGAAGCAGAAGACGACTTCCTTGATCGCCTTGTCAAAATCCACGAAGCCCGTCGGGCCGCCGGTAAGTCATTTGAGGACGCCATCGAACTGCCGCTCGGCATCATCCTCGCCTCGCCCGGCTTTCTCTATTTCAACGAGCCATCCAACGGTTCCGAACGCCGCGAACTCAATGATCGCGAGCTTGCGGTGCGCTTGTCCTATTTCCTCTGGAGTGCTCCGCCGGACCGGGAACTGCTCGACCTTGCCAGTCGGAATGAGCTATCCAATCCGGAGGTTCTTCGGCAGCAAGTGGATCGTCTGATCGCTGATTCCCGTTCGGATGAATTCGTCTCGGGATTCCTTCACCAGTGGCTCGACATGGAGCGTCTCGACTTCTTCCAATTTGATACCACCCTGCACCGTGAATTTGACGAAAGCACCCGCTCGGCCGCACGCCAGGAAGTCTATCATTCCTTCGCCCATCTCTTGCACGATTCTGAATCAGGCCAACTCGTTAAACTCCTGAAGAGTGACTACGTTTTCATCAACGGCCTACTCGCCACCTACTATGGCATCGAAGGCGTGACCGGGAATGACTTTCAAAAAGTCGCCCTACCAGCCGGGTCACCACGCGGTGGTTTGTTGGGTATGGCTGCGATTCATGCCATGGGCAGCGACGGGATTGAAAGCAGCCCCGTCGAACGGGGCGTCTGGGTGCTTCGCCATATCCTGAACGATCCTCCGCCACCCGCGCCACCAAACGTGCCGCAACTCTCTCGCCTTGCCGACAAACCTCTCACCAAGAGAGAAAAGCTCGCCGCCCACATGGAGGAAGCGCAATGCGCGAGCTGCCACCGCAAAATCGATCCGATTGGCTTCGGACTCGAGAATTTTGACGCCGCCGGCAAGTGGCGCCTGATCGAAGGCAAAGGGAGACGCGAACACAAAATCGATCCCTCCGGCGCCTTCCACAAAGGCCCGGCTTTCGCTGACTACTTCGAGTTGCGCGATATCATTGCCAGACGCGAATCCGATTTCGCCCGGGGGTTTACCGAACACCTTATCGGTTATGGTCTCGGCCGATCTTTTGGATTCACCGATGAAGATTTGGCAAACGAGATTATGACCGAAGCAAAGAGAGTAAACTTTACCGTGAGTGAGTTTGTGCAAGCTTTGGTCCGTAGTCAGCCTTTCCAGAGAAAATGATTCTCACGGACCATCAAATTTTTTGAATCGATTGCCCGCCGAATAATACTACCCTTGGGAAAGAGACCTTAAGAAATGCCGACCCTGAATCGAATTGGAAAACCCCGCTTCGAGATCAAGAGGGAGAGATTCTCTGAAAAATGTGGGCAGATCTAAGCCCCACCGAAAGTCTATCGATGCAGCCATCTCATCAAAACCAATCCAAGGTCCATATAAAGAAGACAAGACTCATGCGTTTTTCAACAACAGGATGCTCAATAGCGGTGACCGTTTGGCTGAGTCTTGTCGGCAACTTTGTCCGGGCCGATGACTTGCCTAAATCGCTAGATCTTCTTATCGAAAATCACTGCGTCGATTGTCATGACGATTTCGACCAGAAAGGCGGATTGGATCTGCTTTCCCTGGAGTGGGATCTGGAGGATCCCCACCTCGCCGAACGGTGGGTGAAGGTCTATGATCAGATCGCAGCCGAGCCATGGCGCAGGTATTTCCATCCCAACAATGCCGCCAACTCCTTTACCGAGGGGCCAATCTCCTGCAATCCGACGATGTCCGCTCCGGACGCCTGAATGACCTTGGCAGTCTGTGATAATGGTTGTCCCCGCCGCGTGCCACCATTGAGCACATTGCAGGTCATGACCCGCAGTCCGGTCTTCTTCACATGAGATGGATCAGGATTTGCACGTGTCACGCCAGAAGCGCAAACGAGACAAATCATCGCGATCGTAAGAATTGAAACGACTCTGTTTTTCATGATTTATGTTTTCAGGATGGGCGTTTGAGGTTGCCCGTTGCTACTTGCTACTCACCGGCTTCCGGCAGGGCGAAGGTGCCCAGAACGGCTTGATGGTCGGATGGATATGCGGTGATGGCGATGTCCGTGTTCGGATTCGTGTCGTCGATCCCGACGGTCACCGCGTCGATTGCCGTCACACCGGTTCCCCAGTAGTAGACAAAATCGATCCGGTCGTGGACTTCGTTGACACCAACGCTCGGTGGCGGAGTGCCGGGCGTCCAGGTGTAGCCGGTGCGTGTGAGTTCGTCGGGCCAGATCGTGCGAAACGTGTCGGTGAGACCGAGGTCGGTCATCTTTTTCGAGGCGGGATACTCGACCTTCAGGTCATACGGGCGGGCGGTGGCATCGGCGGCGGCCTGGGTCCAGTCGAGATGGGAGGGCTCGTTGAAATCGCCCGTCACGAACACCGGAATGCCGGCAGCCATCGCGCCGCTGGTGGTGATGGCTGTGACTAGGGAATCCGCCTGACCACCACGGGTGCTTTCGGCCGCGGCGATCACTGCCGCCTCGTTCTGGGCCAGAGTTCCGTCGCGGAGGTCGTAAGGCTGATAGGGATAAGCTGTGAAATGCACGTTGAAGACCCAGGCGGTCTGTTCCGGGGTGATCTGGATCAGTGCTCCTCCACCGCTGGTGTCGATGATGGGAAAGCGAGTAATGATCATTCCATGTGAGTGCCAGTTCTCGCCGGTGGCTGTTTCCAGCGAGCTGACGACGGAGCCGACGTTGCCCTGCTCCTGGAAGCCGATGACGTCTGCTCCGGTGGTCTGGATGACCTCGTTGATCTTCACGTAGTTGGCATCGGCGGTCCAGATGTTCCAAGAGAGCACCCGCAGGATACGATTTTCCGCATCCTCCACCAGTTCGATTCGCGTAAGAAATCGCCGTGCGTTTGAACCAGCGAGCTTGATTTTTTGTTTGGTCTTCTGATCGGTGAGACTGATGGAGAAGGTCGTAATCCGGGACCACTCAAGGGCCTTTCCATCTTTGTTTTTGAAGTCGGCAGGAGTGAGAGTGATCGTGGTGGGACCGTCTCCCTCAATCCGACGACCATGATTGAAGCTGCCCAAGTCTCTCCCGTTGCCGAGGAATTTACTGTCAACGCCAAGGCCGAGAAGGAGCGGTTGGTCTTTCTTCAAGTTGAAGGTGAGAGCGAGTTTACGTTCGGAAGATGTGTCGAGTTCAGGATCCTGAAACTTGTAGGTCCTGATGGAGGATTGATCGCGGGAAGACCAATTCAAGATACCATTCGAGAAGTCATCGACCAAACCGGTTTTAGGAAGTCGAGTAATGGCACCAAGATCAATATCTTCAGGGATATGGGTATGAAGATCGGAATTTAGAGTGAAGCTAGAGGTGGTATTTCCACGTTCAAGGGGCTCCGCTTGGGCAAGTCGGTATCGACAAAGAGCGAAGGTGTAGAGAGGCAGTTTGGGATGAATATTAAGGTCGGCTTTCCAGGTCTTGCCGTCGGTTTTCACCGGGGCCTTCTTCCAGAACCTGGTGACACAATTGGGATCGTAGCTGTAGTAGATTTCAACCTCGGCAAGCCGATCCTGTGCGACCGGATTTACGGAAAAGTGCGCGACGCCGTTTTCGATATTAAACCCCGAGGGTGGAGTAACCGGAATGCTTTTATCCTCCGTGGCAAGATGTTGTTTAAACCAATGATTGAGAAGAATCCATTGTTCGGGACCGGGTCCGTGATTGGCGTGCATATTTCCGGTCACACGCCAATTATCATGCGGAAGAAGATCCATGGACCGATAGATTCTCTGGAAGGTCGAGTGGAAATCGTTCGATGACGTGATAAACATGACCGGGCATTTGACGGAAGGCCAGTAGGCAGACGGATCAATCGTTTTTTGATAGAGATCAGGATTCTTAAAATGAGTCCCGATACTGCTTCGGGGAATCCCGGGAAAATCTATATGAAGAAAACCGGTTCCTCCGACGAAAGGGGCGACAGCCTTGAGACGAGGGTCGGTGGCAGTCATGGAAGTAATGGTTCCGCCCATTGAGAATCCGGTGAACCCAAGTCGCTCTGGATCAACCTCGGCTTGTTCCTCCAGAAAAGTGATGGCCCGACGGGCGGCCACCGCGAGGAGAAACCAATTGGCGTTTCGCGGACTTGCGATGGGGTCAATCGTGTATTCGTCAGCTTGCAGGGAGCGCTTCCAACCCTTGCGCAACGCTTTTGAGTAAAAGCGTGGACCTTGGGATGGATCGACTGCTCCCCAATCAGTTCCCCATTTGTTTTCGGGATCGAGATCTGCTTCAAGCGGACGCCCCAGCCAATTAATATCGATCGTCGCAAACCCTTGGGACGCATAATAATGGCCTCGCCTCCGGTCTGCACGCTGACCCCCACCATGGCTCCAAACAAAAGCCGGGTTTTTCTTACCATTTTCAGGAAAACAGTAGTAGGCAGCAATACGGGCACCTGCGCCTTTAAAAGTGCCCACTTTAAAACTAACGAGACGAGAGATCACGCCGCCTTCTTTCCACTCGTGATGAACTTTGATTTCAAGTGGCTCGACCTTGGAATCATAGCTCTTCCAGAGCGCGATCGCAGATTGGGGGACCTCGTCAGCACGAGTATAGGGCGAGAAAGTGTCCTTAGC